>Ga0308160_10002022_pt1 | contig 25918 bp, 24 predicted proteins | sample PhyFR1_FD_201036 | JGI IMG/M metagenome (GOLD analysis project Ga0308160, IMG submission 201036) | Phyllosphere microbial communities from UC Gill Tract Community Farm, Albany, California, United States - DLSLF.R1 | ecosystem: Host-associated > Plants > Phyllosphere > Unclassified | place: USA... | reverse complement strand
AAGTTCAGCAACAAAGGTGGGTCATCTTACCGGTCTATCCAGCATTGATATGCATCCTGGATGTAGACTAACACCTTCTCTGTCATCTGAAAGGTTCGTATGCCGAATACCTGAAGGTCCCGGGTGATTTGGTCTGGAAGGTTCCCTCCGGTGTCTCTATGCGAGATGCCCCCGTATACGGAGTGGGATTCGTCACCGCTGCAGGTGTGAGTTGACCCGATCGTTGCCTGCCTTCGATGTTCACGCTGACGAGTGATCGTACTATTTAGGTCATCTACAACAGGCAAGGACACGAGTACCCCCCTGCCAAGATTTCTGGTGACAACTGGGTGAGTTGTGTAACGCATCGAGTCCTTCCGCACGACTGTAGACTGACACTATTGTCTCCTACAGTACCTCGTATACGGAGGTTCGACCGCTGTAGGCATGTTCGCCGTCCAACTTGCCAAGCTCGCCGGATACAAGGTCGTCGCTACCGCCAGCCCCAAGAACTTTGACCTCGTCAAGTCATACGGAGCTGACGAAGTCGTCGACGTGAGTAACCGGCTCCGATTGCATGTTCAATCAAGTAACAACCGTTGATGGCCGTCTTCCTCACTCAGTACAAGGATGCCTCGCACGCTTCTGCCGAGATCAAGAGGATCACTGGCAACACCTTGTCCATCGGTCTCGATACTATCTCGGAGAACGGATCCTTCGGCATCTCCCTCAACGGATTTTCTGATGACAAGTCCGCTGGTGGAGAAAAGCGAAAGTTGAGCTGTTTGCTCAAGCCCGATGAGGAGACCGCAAAACTTGCCGGAGAGAAGGGCGTGAACGTCGAGATGATCTTGGCTTACACCTTTATGGGCAAGGTGAGCATTCATTGCTTGACGGGTACACAAGCCGCTTGCTGATGATCTTCATCTGTCCTTCAGTCATTCGAGTTCTTGCCTGGATTCACCTTGCCGGTCGTTCCCGGCGACCGAGAGTGGTTTGCCGACTTCCACAAGCGAGCGGCCGGTCTCATTTCTGACAACAACATCAAGCCCAACCCTGTCACCGAACAGGGAACCCTTGACGACATCACCAAGGGATTCGAGTTGCAGAAGGTGAGTGCTTGCATTCGCGTTTGCTTGCCGGCATTTCAGCTTACCCGCCTCACCTTTTCCCTCATAGTCCGGCAAGGTCTCCGCTTCCAAGCTCGTCTACAAAATTGCTCAGTAGTTATGATTAGGATATCGTGCCATTGTATCATCTCATCAAGAAGGAATGGAATACCAGGAATATAATCCCATTGCGCAAAGTCCAGGTTCATTCGAATTCAAAATGTCATTATAGTGGGTTGGTCGTGATGGGTACAACATGTGTCTTCAAGAACCAGATGCGAGCGTCATGTTAGTGCGACGCCTATTCCGGGTGATTGCTGGTATTTCGGCTTGATTTCCGATGATCCAGTCTAGAAAGGCTTGGTGTTCTCCTTGCTGCCGTCGCTGGATTCTTCTTGTTTACCAAGAGCCGAGGGGAACAAGGTAGTCGGCTTGCCCCTGCAGAGATAAAATCAGCATAGGTGAACTATGGGCCAAGTTAGGTACGCACTTCATGAAATGCCTTTGCTTCGAGTTGTTCAACTTGGCGGTAACAGGGGACATCAAGTTGTCGGTGGGAGAGGCAATCAAACCGCTGGAAAGAGAAACAGCAATACCGAGTCAGCTTTTGAAGACAACGCACGGCCGACGAGGGTGCCGAGCGGTCTCATCGCTCGGTCAGCGGGTGAAACATCAGATCCAATTGCTTACCCTCTTCCCCTACCAGCCTGAGCTGCTCCCCTTCCCAGAAGACCCTTCTTGTGGAGGAACGTAGGCACTTGCTTGCCCTGTTCGCCTGCGGGCTGAGCGTTGGCGTTGTTCTCCATGAACGGGTTGGAAGCCTTGTCCTGAGCTTGTTGAGCTACAAAGGAACCAGTATTATTCAGTGAACGCCTCGGATGACTATATAAGGGGTTTTTAGTGATTTACCTGAGTTGTTGGTCTGTTGGTTCTGCATAGCGAAGTTTTGAGAGTTGGAAACGGATCGCAAGGAGGGCGATATCTAGATGTCAATAGGTCTATTTCGCAAGGCTTGATGAAGCTGGATCCGGGGTCGGGCTTGTTGTATAAATTACTGATGTGTTTGACGATTGGTGGCGAGTGAAAGGGTAATCTGCGTGTGCTGTTGTGTTACGTTCGCAAGGTGTACTTGCTTGTCAGCTTGTCAAATCTCAACCGATGAAGCGAGATGATGGTTCATCAAGGTTCCAACGGGCAACAACAACAACAACCACCACCAGACCGCAGACTCCTCGCGCGTGCACAGCGTCATTCCAATTTGGCTAACATCCGGGCGTTGCAAGAATCGACTAAGACCGAGGACCGTATCAACTGGGTAAGAAAACAACATTCATACAAAACGCAGACATAGAGATGACTGATGACAGGATTATCTATCTAAAAGCGACAGCCAAGCAAAACGACAGGAAGGGTATATGCAGACATATTTACTGCGCAACGGGAAAGTGAATTCAGTATCTGAAGTATGTACCACAGCGAATGGCTACTCACGTTGTAGAACTTTCGGTTAGGGTTCTTGCCAAAGAGGTCCGTTCTGATCTCTGGCAACATCTGTTTGAAGTCGTTACATTAGCGTCCTCGAGAGTCTTCGCATTAGCATCCAGCCGACTCACCTTCTCTTCCAGAATCTTCAATCTCTCGTCCAAGGTGTTATCCACCTTGATCCGCCTGTGCATAATACTTCCCACAATCCCACCCGCCGACTCATCAGACACCTCGGTCTGGTAGTCAATCTTGCTGTCCTTGCCGGAGATCTCCTTGTACCTCTTAAGAGCGGCATCACCAGCCTTGTTGATGATGTCGTCAGCAGCTTTCTGGTGGTCCACAGTGATCTCTGGTGCCATCAACATGAGGAGTACCTAGGGCATAGGATGCGGGTCGTTGTCAGCGCCGCTCTCCTTCCACCGCAGAAGCTGTCAAGGTGCTCGCGCACCTCCAAGATCAAATCCTCCAATACTTTGGCATACTTCTCCCGGTCCTCCTTCAGATCCTTGGTCTTCTTGGTAGCCTCTTCGAAGATGCTTTGCAAGTGTTCCTCCCGTGCCCTCAAAACCTGAAGCCGAGATTGGTTAAGCGCCGTTGAGTTGGCGCTGCGCACAATCCGGCGAGTCAGTACCCCGTTGCGAGTGACGGCTTTTCCCACCGACAGATCTCACATCTTCCACCCGACCTCGGCTTGCTTTCGCTTCTTCTCGAACTGAGCATCGATCGAAGCAGTCTCCTGTCGAACGATCTTGGCCTAGAGGGGAAAGGATGCGAAGTCAAGCAGGTTCAGCGTTCTTCGTGTTCGTGCACCCACGATCACGGCCGCGATCCACTGACCTTCTCAATAGCAAATTCCTCGTCAGCCTTGACCTGGATCTCTCGAGCCTTCTCCTTTGCTTCTTGCGAGATGAAAGCCACCTATGCAGTTCGTATCCCGATAGATTGAGAGCATCGAGTGATGCCGGGATGTGTCAAAGGGAGATCGAATGTAGTCCACCGGACCGACATTCGAAGACGTTATGGAATACAGAGAGCATAACAGGCCTTGCATCAGACCTTCCGGCAGCACCGCTTGAACGATCATCACAGCAAAATACTGACCATCTTGTTCATCTCGGCAGCCATCTCCCCGTCATCCAGTGCACCAGTTCGAGATGCCATTGCGAATTGTGATAGGTATACGTGCTAAGTGAGCAGGGATTTCCGGAAAAGTGATACGACGAAAGCTTGAAGCGTAAGATTAAGATTATTCTACCTCCTGATTTTGCGTCAGGCTTGCAATCTACACGGACCTTCATCATCATCACCATCAGCTCGCTCATCTCATCGATATGCTGGATGACCCCTTGTATGACGCGGATGCGCTTGCGAGCCCGCCCGAGGCGCGCTTCTAACCAACGCACAAAACTGGGACTTCGCATAGGCTGCTATGCGATCATCAAAATGCAATACCTTCCATTACAAGCGAGACAAGGACTCATGGACTATGCACTAGATTATCAAGTTGTGGCCGATTCAACCCCCCCTCGCTAACGAGCTCAAACTGCCTGTTCTGGCTCATCCCGAAGCTTGATTTCTACCGGGCCCACCCTCGCAAACTTATCCGCTATGGGTGTCGAGAACCGTTGACTTTCTTGTCCTTGCATGAATGCATCCGGTATCTTGATTTTGGGCCTAGCAGCGTTAGATGATGGAGATGTGGGCGATATTTGCCGGGCGCGGTCGTGCTCGTTGTCGTTGTCACTGCGGTGAACCGGACTTGGAGATCTCGGGGACTGTATGGATGCTATAGATGGTGATGTGACGACGATTGTTTTGCTGTGTCGGATGCCGTCAGATTCCGCTTTGGTGAAGAGCATCTCATGGTTCTCGCAAAGGTATTTCAAGAATGGCGGAGAAAGGTTAAGGGACGGGCAAAAAACCATCAAGAGGTTCTGCATCTTCATCTTGTTGGTTGTTTGGTGTCGGTCAGTCAAGGCTAGTAAACGGGCTGAACAAAGGGATATCGTCGTCAGAATCACACAAACGTCGCTGCAAGTCCAGCTCCGCTCACCGAGATCAGACAACAGCCACCAGTTCTCGTCTGGCAACTTCCCTAGCAGATGCGTCATTTCGCTCTTCATGCCCTCTCGCAGCGATTGTCTGCGTTCCCGCTCTATCTGAGCCGCGACAAGGTCCTTGTCTCTCTTGCCCAGTTCTAGCAAGCTGTTCTGCCCAGACATTGCACCGCTGATAGCGGATATGTAGGTCTGGTCCTGTGCCGAGCAACCATTATACCGAGTCATGACCTCGTCGAACTCGTTGAAGAGACTCGTAAGAATGGGCGTGGGCACTAAGAAACGAATCATTGTCAGTTGGTACCAGATAGATTCTGGATTCTGACTGGCTTAGACACTCACATTCTCTTAGGTACGACTTATAAAGACTGGCTACAGCGTGTGGGTCGATGTCCCCTGGATCGCACGGTTCTAGATTTACATCGGCACCTGCGCAAAACAGGTCAGCTATCATCAACAGAAGATGTGAGCGATGTGCACATACCAGCATCGAAATGCTTCCTTAATAAAGCTATGTGACTGCTTCGCCCCGATATCCGAAATATCCCCTCCTCTTCAGGTGACCAGATACACACTGATGCGGAACGAGGGGAGTTTGTCAGTCGTGCGACTCATCGACGGATTCTCTTCCTAACAACTCACAGTAGTCGACACAGCGCACAAGGACAGCCGGTAGACTATTTGTTCGTCCTTTCCTGCCCATCGGCGTTGCTATCGCGAGATCCAAGTCGGAATCGACAACCGGCCATAATTCGCATGCCTTGGACAATTCGCGACCGAAGACTTCACCCTTGACATCTAGCGCAAGCGCCGGTCTGCGTATCAAAGCCGTATCGATATGTGGCCCGTCCACTGCGTTGAGGTCGACCGTGACACTACCGTTGCTTGGGGACAGATACATGCTTGATACACTTCGCCCACTCGTTGATCCGATCCCAGACGAGACACTGCTTGGTGGAATGCTCGATTTCGACCCTCCGCTTCTAAAGGCTGACCAACCAGAGGACACAGCCGATCCGATCGCCCCGCTACTAGCTTGTATATAACTCTTGGTGTTAGCGGCGCCTCCGGTTTCCTGTGACCAGGCTCCTAGCCTCCGATTGACCGCCCCCAGACCAGTTCTCAACCCTGCGGTGAGCCCATTAGCGTTGACTGTCGTAAGGCCATTGGCACCGACTTGAGCAAGTGTACGTGTTCCGTCTAAAGAATGGTGCCCGCGCGAGGTGTCACTACCGCTAGGCAGCATCATCGAGGATCGTTTTGGTGGAGGTAGAAGTTTGTCTTCAAAGCTGTGGGCAGTCGCCAGTTGTCTCTCAGGAAGAGGTAACACAGCCAAAGATGCTCGATGATCTGGAATCGTGCTTGGGCCTGAGTGCGTGGTTGGTATGGATACCGAAGCGGACGGCGAATGCATTCGAGGTTTGGGCGTGATCGACGCATCGTCTAAGCGGCCCCCTCCACTGCTTGACAAAGAAACGGCTGTCTTTCGAGGCGGCAATACCGGCGTGGGGCCCACCACAGGAGAACTTGAGGGAGACGTCTCCTTGGAACTTCCTCCTGTGATCATGATTTTACCGGCTGATGCTGTCCGTTTTAGCCAACCTGGCTTGGAAACTACTGGTGGCGGGATCGACAGCAAGTCTTTGTCCTTTGTTCGTGCCTTTTCCTTCGATTTCTTTACAGTTCGGGGAACATCGTCGGTCGTTGGACCTGGGCTCTTTTCTCTCGAGATGATGGCCCCGCTGATTATACTGCTTATTGATGACTTGCGTCGATGATCAGGTCGAGGTGAGGACGAAGAGTTCGAGCGAGATCCTGAGGCGTTTGGAGACGCTCTTCCGGAATGGGAACGAAGCCCTAGAGATGCATATGAAGAATTCCGAGATATGTTTCCAGATGGAGATGCTTTTCGAGATATTGTGTTTCCCCCTTCATCCTGGAGACTATTGACTTAGCCCAAAGCCGGCCCTGTCTCGAATTGATTCGATCAGGTAAGACTCACCTGCAGACCCAATCCTCGCACCTCAGCGACTTCGGTATCGTCCAAAATCTCGAACCCTTCTGCAGATTCTGACTTCGGGTGAACAGAACGAGTTGATGGCCCGAGCTCTTCATGTTCGGCGTTGGTGGAGAGCGGTACTGTTTCTACCGGAACCGCCGGGCTTCGTTTCGCATTTAACGCCATAGTCGTGTGACCGTTTTTGATCAGAGCCAGCAAGCTGGAGTTAAAAGAGGTTCGATCAATCGCTGATGAGGTTTGGGACATGGAACGGTAACGGGAGGGCTTACCGCGTATCACCGTAACCCTAGTATTCGACGGCAGATCTCATTGGAAGGCGGACTGAAGGCTGTGCTGCCTGCCGTAGCCAGGACTTTCAGTGGGATGATTGAGCTTGAATACTGTAGCGAGGCAGTATGCTCGTCTATCTGGACAGTTGTTTAGTAGGCGTGCCAAGTCCAGTCCTCTTGTACTCTCGGATTCACTCGAGTCTCTCGCTTTATGTTGTCAGGCCGGTGCAGACTATCTATTTGGGGTCTCAGGCGCGGAGATTGACGAGACCGGGTTGATTGTCTTGGAGAGCAGCAGCAAATTGCTTGAAGAAGATCTGTCTGGTGAGAGATTCGGCTGTATCTGGTAAAGCAGCCTGGATCGGACCTGCAATTGGAAAGCTAGGTCACTACCTATGTGGACGACTCATCAAAGGGTGATTTCGAGACAGATGACTCTCCTCATAGACAAGCACATGATTGCAGCGCGACGACTTTAGCATCCGTTCGCTCAGGGCGGAAGTACCTTGGTTTCGCCCATTGTCATCTTGTTCTCGTTCGGGCCCAATCTGCTGCTGCATATTGTTAGAGGCTCGTATATACAACCCGGAACGAGTACATGAACTGGATGCATTGATACCCTGGTGCTGGATTGAAGTCTTGCTACTGTGCAGATTAAAATGGGATCATAACTGTAGTAGTCTGGTTAGCGGTCCGATCAGAGGTCCGAGAAGCGCCCGCCCGATTGTGTATGGCAGACTGGTGACGATCGTGTATACGAAGGCAATGGCCAGGACTGGCAACCAGAAGAGGAACAGCATCTTGTCGACTACAGATTCTGCAAGGTCAGCTGATAGCTCTCAAGTCGGGTAAGAGGCAGCAGACTTACCTTTGGCTGGTTCTGGCTGTCTTTGCAACTCCACCGTTGCGTTGCTTCTCCTGGCAGGTGTGCTCGCAGTCGTCTGTTCTGAGCGTATCCGTCCCGCCTCTTTCGGTCTTCTCGATCGCACGTCCTTGCGCTTGGCCGCCATGGCGACCGGAGCACTGATGTCAACTGAACCCACAGACTGCGCAGTCCGGATTGCTTGTAGCCTGGCGATCTCCTCCTTTTTCTTTTGGATGGCTGCCATTTCGGAACGCCTGGCGGCCGGCTCTGGAGGCTGGTTCCCACCTTCTGCATTTTCGACTCCCGTCCGTGAGATGGCTGCCATGAACGCGCTCATCGGCATCGCCAACCAAGTCTGCGCTCCCCATTGAGAATCTGCAGCAGGCATCTGAGGCATTTGAGGGACAAATACCTGAGCAGACGGCAACTTTTCCCACAAAGCTGGGGGGATGAAATCCTTGATATGAGGCGCAGGCGGCATACCGCGCGACTGTGGGAGATGAGAAAGTGTTCGCTGCAGCCAGTTGGCGCTGTCGACGGCCATGTAAGGAGGTGGATGATCGCCTCCTGGAGGAGCTGACGGCAACTGCGAATGCGAAGCTCGCGGCGTGAGGTTTCCTGCATCGGTCTCAGTCCGGACCTGATGTTTGGATTTGGGCAGCAACAGGGGTTGTTGCGGATGCTCTGGTTCTCTGACTGCCATGATGTCTGCAGGCGTGGTGATGCGATTCGGAGAGATGGCCCAAATGTCTTCCTGAAGAGAATCGTTGTCCGTTGCCGAGCTGGGATTGTCATGGTCGATTGAGGACTCGCTGGTCATAGAACTTCGACGATGTCCAGAGGCGGACGGCGTCTGAGTCTGCATACGCCGGCTGTGGGAATATATCGTGGCGTATTCTGGGCCATGACCAGCCCGATGCGCAAGCGTTGCAGCCGTCTGATTACTGAATGTGCATGAAGCTTCGCGAGCTCCAGCAGCCAGCAGAAGGCGAGCAACGTTCGTGTGTCCAGCCATGGCCGCGAAAATATAAGCAGTATAGCCGTTTCGATCGTGTATATCAACAGTAGCGTCTGCGCGGATAAGCAGATGCACCAACTCCGTAAAGCCAAGCAGCGAGGCCAAATGCAGAAGGGTTTGCCCTTCAGCCGATACGTGATTGAGAGCGGTTTGCCCAGGGTTCTTCCGTCTTATACTCCTGGACCTTGCATCAATGGGCAAAAATGCAATCAGGAACCTGATGACGGCGGCCTGTACATCCTTGTTCGTGTTTGAATAGATCGCGCTCGCCAGCTCGTCCGCTAGATGCTGTTCCTCGGCCGAAATGCCACCGTGTCCTTGAGACATCTGCGTGCCAGCGCTACCGCCGCCGTTCTGGTAGCTTTGACCTTGTTGATCTCCAGATTGCGGCCCTCCCATGATACGCCGAGCGATTTCTACAGCTCCTACGACTTGACCTGTCACTCGGAGGCCGACAGCGGTCAATGCCATTTCCATTCTGGTCGGCGGTGAAGAAGGTCAGCAAGGAACGCAACGATATACGGCTTCCTTCACTTACAGTTTGCGATCGGTCGTGTCATTATATGTGAAGACTGCAGGCTGCTGCCCAGGAGCTAGCTGCACAGGACGACCATCTTCGCCAATCACCTGCACATGCACAGGACCAGGATTGGGATTGGGTGGCAACAGACAAACTAGAGTTGTGGGCCCGTAGGATTGCACAGTCACTGCTGGGAATGCGCCAAACATGCAGACCATGCCAGGATGGAAATTTTCGCCTAGGATAGTGACTTCGACGCCTCCATGAGTTGGACCCTCCGCCGGTACCAGACGGCTGATGCCCGGCCGAGGGCGAATTGGCTGAGCCGGAACCGGGGGTTGCGGCAGGAATTGCGCTGGATTTAGTTGTTGGGGACCGGTGGGCGACCAGGCAGAGGCATTGGTCGATGTGTCAAGCATTTCTGAGGTCGGACTAGCAAAGTCCTGCGGCAACGGCGACACCGAGCTCTGAGGCGAGAAATTGAGCATAGATTCGAAGTCGGGTTCGGGTTCCAGCATTCTTTGCGACGGCTGACAAGAACAGGTAATATTAGTACAGGCCATCTCGTTGATGGCGCGATATCGTATCGATGGGCTTACTGATGACGACATAATATCGATATGGCCGGGGCGTCCAAGGCCATCCAGGCCGAGCTGTTGTTGCCCATTAGTGCCCATACCCGAGCCAAAGTTTGGCTGTTGGAGGTGGAAATGACTTGCATTCGAATCCATCATATGGGCAAATTCGGCACTTGGCAGAATGTTCGCGCTCTGGTCCTGGAGCTTGAACTGCCAAGTCTGGTCATCCAGTTGCATCGCGTTGATGTTATTGGTGACATCTGTCTCCTGAGTAGATGTTTGTGCTTGCCCGTTGCTAGCGGCCCATTGTGAGAGCTGCTGAGAGATAGCCGGCAGAGCAGCTGTCAGTCCGGCAGGACTACTCTGATTCTGCCAATGCGCGGTCTGTCCTTCGTAAGGCCCTCCGCCCATGACGAGGCTAGGCGAGATCGCCCCCGATCCTGGTTCGCCCAGACCGTTAGACATGAAGTACGAATTCCGAGGGCCCGTCATGGGCAAGGGCGAACCCGGTACCGAACGCCCGGTCAGCGGCGTCATGGAGAGACCTAGGGGTGTGAATGAGCCTCTTGGCGAGATAGGAGCACCGTTCGAGATCGTTGATTTGGCATCCGATTGATGCTTGCGGTCATAAGGTTTGGCCTGATGCACCTTTTTCTGCGCAGCCGACTTTTTATCTTCTTCGGTCGATGCCGAGGTTTCGCGAATCTTCTTCGTCTTTGCTCTCGAGCGCATAGCAGCGACTCCTTTGGACGAAGCGCTGAATCCACCATCTGTCAATGCGCTCGTGACCGAAGTGCCTTGTTGTCCAGTAGTTTTGGTTTTATGATCGTCAGTGATCATGACAGGAGGTGTTGTTCCACTACAAACAAGACGGCCTGTGTGATCACGGAGGTTGAACACCACCCTGGATATATTGTGTATGTAGTGTTAGTCGCTCGAAAATTGTTGGCCAGTAGTTCGCGCAGCTCACCTAAAACCAGACTTTTCCTTGTGGTGTTTGCAATAGCACGTTAATCGTGCGGGCAGATCACACTCGCCATCAACCAATTCGACAAGCGGTCCGCAGTTGAAAAGCAAAATGCGCTCCTTGTCCTCCTGTGTGAGGCCTCCCTCGTCGACCGGCTCCTGTGTCACATCCTGATTCCCTGACAAGGTCGTACCCTCGTACATTTGCTCGTCCGATTCCGAAGGAGCCTTGCCTTTCCTAGCGACAGGAGCTCGGGCTTGCGCTCGCCTTCGTTCTCGGTTCACACAACGAGCACAAGCGAACGCTCGCACAGGATGATCGGTGCACCATACTTCGGTGTAGAGGAACAGAACCTCTTCTGGTCGATGAGCTCCAAGGGACTCTGGATCGCCCTTGTCCGCACCCTTCCTCGCTCTACGACGCACGCCCATACCAGCTTTGATTTTGACTGCTTTGTACGTCCCTACACGCTCAAATGGATTAGCACCTTCTAGGCCTGAGCCATTGTGGCTATTCATTTGATGCGGGTATGGCGTGCCATATGCGTCATGCGATTGGCCCGAGGAAGGTCTTGCAATCGTGATCTTCATCTTGATTTGGGTTTCGACCCGCGATTTGGCTCCTTGGCTCTTTATACCGTGTATGAAAAGAGGCAGGCTAAATGATTATGCAGTAAGCGCTGCATTAGCTGTCATGAAATGCAGTAATTCAGCGAGGATTGTACTCACTTGTTTAACGTGGTGGGTGGGGGGTGGACGACCTTCCAATGTTTCGTCTTGTAGCTCTCCTCGTCTTCGTTCGATCCAGTCGGTGTTGGTAAAGTGCTCGTGTGCGCACTGTATGGCATACCATAAGGGTAACGCATACCCATGCCGCCGGACAATGCTCCGTTGTCATTGATCAAACCCATCCCAGCGAAATTTGCCCCGATATCGCCTACGCTCGAAGTCGAAGCGATTGAAGATCGAGGTTTGGCTGAGCGTCGAGCTTTCTTTAACGAACCTGGTGCCGACCGGGCATGGTCCGATTCGCCGTCAGTCAGCCCGACCCGCTGTCCGACAGGAGTAGGTGGGGGCATACTGCTGGCCACTGGATTCGTCGAGCTAAGTGGTGCGAGCTTGCTGAAATGTCCATATCGAGCGAGGACGGGGGATACAGATGTCGAGCCCGTTGTCCCCCTCGAGCTTGGTCGTTGTTGGGCAAAACTGGAAGGACCAGCTTCGCTTGACCCGATGCCATACTGACCAACATTTGGCTTGACATCCATGTTCGCTGGTGATCTCTCATGGTGCATATATTGACCGTTCATGACACCATCAACTGGCACCTGTTGTCTTTCCGCTGGATTTTGACTGTATATGTCATTCGGGTTGATTTGCAAATACGCCTGGTTATCAGTGACCTGGTTCTGAGCGAAGAACGACATTCGTCCAGCACGGTTGTTCGACGCCAGGGGAGTATCATCCGCATAGGCTTCCATGTTCATGTCGCTAACCGTGTTGTCGTATACCTGGCCATTGGCAAATATGCTATGACCTGCGGCCGTATACGGTTGCTCATCCGGCTTGACTGACCCGTCCATCGAATTCCTCCACGTAGCCTTTTCTTGAGCTTCGGTAGCCTGGTCTATTCGCCTCAATTGTTCGGTGGTATCGCTCTCGCCTTGTATAAGAGGGAAGGCTCCCTCGTCGAAGGAATTGCGTTCAGAGATAGTCCCGGGGAAAGAAGCCGAATCCGATGACGCTGTGGTGGAATGAGTAGCCGTTGGAGAAGGAGAAGGCTCAAACATGCTTCATGGCAGCGATGCTGGGAGAGGTGATCGAGAGATCAGATAGAGGTTCCTTCCAGGATATATGTAGGCCTAGGATTTGTCGAAAGGGCTTCAAGATTGACTACCTCAGGGCAGCTGGCAGCTATTCCTCTTGAGAAGCTATTGAGAACGCAACCCTGTTTCTGATTCCTGTCTATACAGAGTCGTAAGGTGGGCCGGCCGTTTGCAGTGTGGTATCAAACAGCAGTCCAAACTGTATTATGATAGATGGCTAATTCTCTACTATGACGTCTGGTGGATCTCAAAGATGTGGCTGATGGCATTGCAACCAATGACAGTCACATCGCTGAACATCAACCCATCCACACAACCCAATCCACCTTCGGGAATCCTTCGAAGAGCCGAGGACCGGCGAGGGATTGATGGGAAACGCGCGGAAGCGAAACGACCTTTTCTACGCCAGTGAGAACGAGCGCTTTTCATATAGTTGAGTAGGCAAGTGCCACGATGCCTGGTTTGTTGAAGCGAATCTCATGCGTTCTCAAGACACCCCTCGTGCTCACCCATATCTTGCATTGTGGTCAGCAACGGTAGGTCACATAGGTGATCGTGTCAATCTGTAAACAGAGCGTCTCGAGAGAAGGACCGCCAATCAATAGGTCGCGCGACTCTACAAGCCAAGCGTGGATTATGTGACTAAGGGCTACAAGAATAGACGCAACTACAAACTTGACAGCAAACCAAGTGAATTATTATACTCAATACCACGACGCAGTGCTCTTTCACATCTTCTTGATGGTCTCTATGATACCAGCGAGACCCATTGAACCGGAAGCTTTTTTGAAATTGGGATCCCAAGTTTTCAGGTCCTTCCCATCCTTGTCTCGCCAGTTCCCATCACGCGGATCGACCAGACCGTAAAGATGTGTGTTTTGGTTGGTATGGAGGGCTATATGATAAGATGATGAGTATCTACCTAGCTTGAAATGAAATCTGAAGCGAGGGGCTTACTGTGCATCAACTCTGCCACGATCTCCTTGTTGTCGATCATGACATTGGTCTCCTGGCTATGCATCCAACTTTGGGTGTCTTGATTACCGTTACCGAAGATGGCGACCTGATCGTCGAACATGGCGAACTTGATGTGACAATTCCTTTGCTTCTTCACAGCGTTCAGCGGACGGATCTGGTCTTTCCCCGTGTACCTATCGGATACACCTTTGTTAGTTTGAGCCAGGCAAGCCTTGCCGCCCATACGCACCAGTAGACTTTTAGGTGCTGTTCCTTCTTTTCTTTCCGCAAGATCCCATATAATTCTTCGACGACCTGCTCGTTCGTGCCACCTTGGAATGGGATCGATTCACCCTTGTCGTTGAAGCCTGTAAAATGCGTCGTTCTCGTCAGCCCATGGCGACTGATTTCCACATCGTCGAGCCAGTCTCACCCAGATCAAGGTAAAGTACGACTTCGACACCCCTTCGGCATGCTTGTTTGATAGCCCGCTTGATAGGTCGGGCATTCAATGTAGGCGTTTGACTAAAAAGATGTAGACGGGTAAGAGCTCGACCTGCGGGATGGGTTGTTACGTGAGCAGTCGCAGTCGGTACGTACATGAAGATCCTGTGCTGAGCATATCGACATCCTGCCAGCCAAGCCGCATTTTGAGGATTCCGAATATCGTGATGACCGGGCACTGTCAAGACGATGCGTAAGAATCCGACGGCGCAGCAAATATTTGAATCACGTCAAACTCACTGCCGTGGGGTTTTCGGTTGACCATTGCTATTGGGAACGGTTTGTGAGGCTGATGAATAACATGGGGCGAGAAGTCGTCGAGCTGGTCATTATCTTCGACCGTAGCCAAAGCTTCCGAGAGAACACCAGTGGCATCTGTATGGCAAAGTCCAATCAGTAATCATTCGAAGCGCTGCGTTCTCCCGGTCCAGCCGCAACTCACTGAATTTCTCATTTAGCATTTGCAAGCGTCCAGAGACGGAAGATCCAGATCGTTCTCGTCCTGTTGGCTCAACCTTCAGGGTCGAAGTAGCAGAGGCTGCCAAGGTCCCTGCATCCGAGACATCTCTCACGTGACGAGGAGCGTCGTGCGGTGTCGACTCGACACCGTTAGGCTCGGCGATTTTGACTTTTCTGGAAGCTTGAACAGGAGTGTCGAACATTTCTTTTGCAGACGTCTTGGCCGGTGTTGACGAATCGCCGTTTGTTGACCCGTTGACTAGCGTAGGTGAAGCTCCACTCATCTCCGAGTTGATCGTCAGCATGTCCACGTGATCCAGATGACGGTTCACCGTAGGAGCAGAGTTGCGCCGGGCGGTACCGTCAAATGACGGTCGCCTACTGTTGGGCCTCGTGTTGAACCCAGCACGCATACGTCCCGCCCAGGCACCCAGGCCTCCCATATCGCCTCCGCCATTCCCGCCGGCGTTTCCGAGCATCATCTCGTCCCAACGCTCGTTTGCCGTTATCGTAGCTCGCTCCATCGCCTTACGCACCATTCCCCTGAACCGCTCGAGAGCATCCTCGTCTGGGAGCTCCCGCGCCTGGGCTGCTTCTTCTCTCAGTAGCAGTCGAGCAGCTTTAGCCGCCTTCAAGATCTCAATGTCGCCGAAATACGGGTTATCAAGCCCAAAGCTGTAACCTTCGACGGGCGGCTGGTACGAGTCTCCAATGCAAGGTAGCATTGGAGACAGCTTGTTGTACCAAGAATGAAGTCCAGTCTCATAGAAAGAGTCTACGATTGGCCCTTCAAAGTGCTGCATCATTTCGAGATTAGGTCGATCTTGAATATTGTTACTGTTGATCAGGGCGACTTTGCGGTCAACAAGTAGGAATTTGGCATGGAATGTCCCTAGGAGTAGTCGATGGAAATTCTGCAGGAAACTAGAAATCAGTTCTCAATTGTATGTCCTCGCGATCCGTCAAGACTCACCACTACTTCGAGGTCGATACCAGGCACCTCTTCTGGAAGGGGGATTTTCATCGCTTCCCAGCCAGAAGTGGGAACCGGCGCGTGAGCGTTCCAGATCTAAATAATAACCATTAGTTTGCCAGATCGGCGCGTTGTTCAAAGCAGAAAGATCGCTCACCTGCTCAAGCGTGCCTCGGTCGTACACCAACTTTACAATGACTTTCTTTACGGGCTGTCCAGCCGGCGTCCGAGCGATAGTATTAGCTGAAAGCTCTCTCAACGCGTCTGTGATGGTCGAAACCGAATTCGAAGGTCTGCCATAGCGTTGGACAGAGATTAGCACGTTGTCCTGATGGCGTCTCTCGTATCAACTCACTGCCAGTAGTTGGTCACCAAGAACACCTCCTTCTCAGCCCTCACGATGACATCCCGATAATGTCTCATGATATCTGGTATCAACGAGATGATACTCAAAGGCATAGTCGCGGTCGATCCTAAAAGCGGAGGTGGTACAAGACCCGACAACGGATCCCTCTCTAGCGTAGGCAAGACCGACAAATAGACCTTCCAGAATAACGGGGAAACGAGGGCTCGAGGTCGACCATCAGGGCCAGTCTCGGGTTCGTCAGCTAGTCTCCAACCAGCCTGCTCCCTCTTTGTCTTTCCTTCCTTTTCCTCCAGCTTTCCCATCTTCTTCTCTGTCAACCCGTGTATCACGCTGTGTCTCACTTTGAATCGTCTAGCGAGACGTATCAAGGGATTGGGTTTTGGGTATGTCTTGCGGAGAGCTTTGCCCACAGTCGCATCAGGATGTTCGGCGAGGTATGCAGACAAGGAGAGAGGATGGGGCGGTGGTGGAGGAGACTGCTCGGCGGGAATTCTGATAGGGTTTGAGGGGCCGCTCGACGGTTGCGAAGTGGAGCTGGTCGGGGGATAGTCGTGTGTTGAAGGGGGCCCTGCCTTGAAGACCATTTCTCTCCCCGAGTCATCTTCGCCTGGAATTTGGCGGTCACGATGATTGCACGAATCACCATCTGCTCTGACCAATGCCGAATCGTCGACGACACCCGGCGAGTCTTGACCAATTCTAGCATTTCCATTCGATCTGCCGGTCAGAGATTTAGCTGGGGAACCCGCGAAAGGATTCTCCTCTTGGCCCATCAACAGTTTGTTGGTATCCAGGACAGAATCCGAGAATGAGGAGTGAGCATTGGGAAGTATAGAGGGCTTTTGTAAGCTGGTCGTCTTGTGGCTGGAGTCCAGAGTGAGGGGAGGCCCAAGAGCGATCATATTGCTGTCCGGCATGATGTCGTCGACACGAGCTCGTCCGAACCGCTAACTGTGATCGGGAAGCAGAGCGAGGTGACCTGACAGTCTCTTGATAAGATGTGTCTATCGGTAGAGTATGTAATTTTCCGAACTGAACTCGAAGCGGAAAGAGGTTGACGAGATGGCTGATTGAGGGGGTACGCTCGGAGGTTTCTCTAAATGACGTTTGTTGTTGATGATATGAGATGAGAACGCAGAGCGGGGTATCGCCGGAGTGTATGACACAATCTCCCTCTATGAAGAAGGACTAGACCAGTCTATTTATGCGCAGTGACCTCAGTCATCACAAGCATTCCAAGACTGCGGATGTTTGTACAATTTTAATCAGAGTTGATTCTGGTCGACGACGACAGCTTCTCGCTCGCAGCCAAGCACTTGGGTTGCTCGTGCGCGGGGCTTTTCGCAGCATCTTGGCTCCTTTGTAGATCTTTCGTACAGCACTCAATCGATGATATCATAGCCACATCGCGTAATTCCTCAAGCCGGTCAAAGGATTTCTCATGAGACCACACATCAGATGCTCTCCTCTGTATCCCACGAGATGTGCACAGCGTTCAACGTGTTGACTGCATCCCAGATGTGATCATATAGGTCTATGAATGCAAGACGATTATCTGCTACCGACACTGGGACGGCCGGTTTGGGCAACAAGCCGGCACTCCTCAAGATGGTGCCCCGCGGTCCGCGCCAGTCTCGCAGTAAACGCGCTCATCTCGATTAGTACCAGTCAGTAGTGAGTAACCGAAATAGAGTGTCATGCTATATCTAGGTGTCAAGCGATATAGTGTTACAACCAAAATAGTCTTCCCCGTCGAAATTGCAATCGTGACCATTCATGGCCCGCACCCCGCGTCGCAAGAAGATTGGCAAGTAACGGCTAACGAAAGACCAACACAGATATGCGATTACTTAGAGGCTTCCCTGAATTGCACAAGGACGGATGTGAATCTGAAGAGGATGTTTTGGCCAACCATGTTCACACGTTTCAAGCCAAACATCGCATGAAAGCAATCAGGAGAAAATGCGTTGTTTTGAGAATTGCAAGTGGTGTCACTGCAGTACCTCTACTAGCAATTTGACGCTTCACATAGCACGCCCTACTTTTTTGGTAAAACTTCCCGCGGCAACTTATACTTTGGAAGAAGCTGACTATCGCCCTATCGCGGTGATTCGTTTGTTCACGATCATTCAAGTGACATGTGAGGCTGTCACGCACTTAGGAAGCCTGAGCCGGAACCGAAGACGCTGCTATGCGCTGTCAGATGGTCCTATGCTTGACGACTTAGCCTTGGACGAAGTCTTTCTTTGGCCGTGTCCGCCATGCTCAGGCGGGTTTGCGAGAAAGGTCAGATGTTCGTGAACAATTCCATGGGTTTGGTTTTATTGCGGGCGGGAAAATCATGACAGTCCGAGTTCCAGCCTTGACGAGCTTGCGCAGAGAACTGGTCTTCCACTAGTCCCTGCCTGTCTCTCATCGTGGCCATGTAGGGAAAGCTGGTCTCGGTTAAACTCAACTGCGAACGAAATTGTTCTCCTGATATTCTCACTTGCGAATAATCTCTATCTCCGGATCAGTTAATCAGCTGACATTTCGCCATCGTCGTCGATGTTTTACAGATCCGCCGCGTTGACATGCTGAGCACGATCCAGAGGGAAAAGGCTATCGCTTCTTCCCAGGTGGAGGAGGCAAGAAAGGTATCCCTCCGCTCGTCGGACCGAGTCCACCTGACGATGTTCCTTCTTCAGTTCTTCGTCTTCCTTCTCGCCCCGGTATCTTGATACTAAACGTCTGGCCTTCTTTCAGCGAAAAGTCCTTAGCGGGCGCAACCGGCTTGTTGGGTTCGTCCGATGCATTGGGATTCGAGAGGTGCTTTGCATATGATTGTAGAGCAACGTTGAAATCGAACCTGTTACAGAGCGAAGCGAGATTGGTCCCGTTATCGCTTCACGGATTTCTTGTGCTCATGGAACTTACGCATCGCTTCTCTCCTCGAATCCGAGCCCAATATAAGCCTTCTTCCCGCCATCCCCTTCAACACGCAGCACAAAGTACCGAGACGAATCGAGTACCGGCTCGACCGAGTTGTTCGAAGGCGAATAGTTGGTCAAAGCGAACAATTCACCTGCATCCGGTATCATCCAGATCAGGTCAGGCTTCAGCTGGACCTTACCGAGGATATTCAGTCGGGACTCTCGCGACTTACCGGTGTTGCCATCTTCCAGTCTGATCTCGCAGCTCTTTCCCTTTTCCAGCACTCTCAACCGACCTTGCCACAATACACCTTGCTCAGAGTTCCATTCTGCAGCTTTGTATCCCTCTGTGGATGTTCGAGGGGGAACTCGATAGACTGCAAATCAGAGTTCATCGGTTGGACCCACGAAGAGCCACTGGGAAGTTCAGTGCCTACCGAGTACGCGTTTGCCGATGAATAGAATCGATTCCACCTCGTCGGTTAGGAAGTCCATGGCGATCAGATAATTATCACTTTCTCAGGTCTACGGTGTCAAAGCCTATCACTGGATCAGGTTCTGAACAGCTATAAACAAACATAAATCCTTGATGCTTCTGATCTCGGCTTTGGAGTACGCTCGTACACGTCATCGTAGCAATCCTATCTGGAGAGTTTGCTTCCGCCGACAATCATACATGGATTCTTTTGTTTGCGAACTGTGTACACCCGTACAGTCAATATAATTTTATTATAACAGATCCACAGCCTCGTCAATTCAGTTTCTTCTTTTCGTAGGTCTCTCCCTTGATTTGGCATCGCTACGGAAAGAAGAAGGCAAATTTTCTTCAGCAACCGCTCAGGTTTGGCCATGGCAGGCTTGGACTCACGCAAAAGCCCTGGTCTTCCGCTTCTTGTGATCGATCTTCATGCCAGCTCGCTTGTGTCGACGCGCAGCCTCCATCTCAGGCTCTCTCACCATCCTCTCATCGGCGGTCATCCTTCGCTTGCTTCGTTTCTCCACGGTACGGGCACGGATATCTTCCCAAGTTCGTGAGAATGCACTAACTCCGACCTTTTGCGAGACCAGGTCCCGGATTTCAGTCACTAGCATGTTCAGATTGTCTATACGATCAAGCGGCAGGTCAGCCCAGATCAATGGTCTGAGGGCTACGGGAAGGACTAACCAAGCTCGACATCACCCGGCCTGGTGACCAGTCCACCGCTCTCATCCAGGACACGGTACATAGGTTCGCAAACGTGCTTCAGGTAAGTCTTGACTCGAGCAGTCGTCATAGTGTCGATCAGCGCAGCGAAAGTCTGGAAGACCGCAGTCAAAGGGGGTGTCCATTTGATCTGTGAAGGCTTCAATTGTTAGGCCAGATCTCAAAGTTCCAGTGATTATCTTTGTGACTTACTGGATGGGTAATCAATTCGGCCGTCGAAGGCTTGTTGATGATCAACCGTCTCGCAACAAACGAAAGTCTCGACATGAGCCAAGACAAGCCGTTCTGTCGCCGAGTCTCATGGTTGTCGTTGGCATCGTCCCCGTCACCGTCATCTTCAGATCCAGGGTCAAGCGTGTTAGCTCCCTCGAGTTTGGCGTCGAACTCGTTCTATCCGAAATCTAAATCAGCAATCTGATCATACCGCAGTTGGCAAGCAGTAAGACAAGACTCACAATCCAAGTCTTTCCGATGGTGAAGAGCAGTCTCACGAGTTGTCCGCACAGTTTTTCATTCGGGACTCTTCGGCCGAGGCCACTATCGGCTCCGCTAGCCAGAATCAAACAGCACTTCCGGGCGACCTCGTGATTTTCGTCCGCGTCCGATGCCTCCACGTTGCGGCTGAATCTGATGACCAACAACTTCGCGGCAGCCAGGCGAACCCAATCGTGGGGGAAAATGAGGAGAGGGACGACTGATTTCCATGCAACGCTGTCGGCCAAGTCGGCATGTTGTTCCAGTATGATCGACAGGGTGTTGAGGGTTTGATAGGGAAGTGCATAGTCTAGCTCGACGATATCGAAAGCTGAAGTAGGCTCTGAAGTCTCGGCAACATGAAGCGACTTGGCAGCCGAAAGTAGCGTGTCGTTCAAGGTTCCAACAATTGTCTGCAGGTGCGGCACGATCTCGGTGTTTCCGCTTTGGATAGCCAAAGCAGATATGACCGCGCTCGACCTGGCCAACGCGGCATCCTGTTCACGTTGCGCCGCCCACTTGGTGATCTTATCCGTCAGCTGAGCCATCTGCTGGCCCTCGTATCGCTCGATCAACTTCTTGAGGAGGACACCGGCCATGGTGCGGCATTTTTCAGAATCGTCGTTGGCGATAACGATGACCAAGGCGAGGAAAAACATGTCTGAGTAAGAACTAACCAATTCGTCGGAGAATTTGGCAAAGCAGTGAGAGAGCAGCTCCATGACGGAGATCCGCCCGCTCTCAAAAACATAGCTCAAGTTGGACGCCAAGAATTGCATAGTGCTCTTAAGCCGGCCCTTGCCTTGAGGGTAATCCAGGAGGAACTGTAGCATGGCGGATCGGCACAACTCTTGCACGGTAATCGACTGACTGGTGACCATCACTGACGCGACCTTTTCCATGAGATCGTAGATCTCCGGGACGACGAATCGCTTAGAAAGGATAGCCCGCAACAAAGCGAAGGCAGGAGCCTGCGTCTCGTGCTCGTCGAGATCTGGGCCTATGATCTCAACCAGATATGCGAGCTGTTTCTCTTTGACGACCGCTGCTTTGCAATCACGAATAATGACGGCCAGACTCCGGATAGCAGTTTGAGCAACCTCCGAAGAGGCGGAACCTCCACATCGCCTGATGACGGCGATTATCTGCACGACCATGGCCGGTACCGCATCATCGACGGCTGTGATGGGTGTCTTGGTAATGGCAGCGCTGGCCTTGAGCGCAAGTCCTAGGACAAAGTCCGATTTGGAGAAGAGGGCATTTCCAATCGCGTTGACCAAAGGCGCAAGACGAGCCAAGATCTCTGCGTCAGCAAAGTCGAACTTCCCTCGTCGAAACGCCGTGACGAATAGATCCAGACCAAATCCGACAAACTTTTGCGAATTCTGCTTGTAGTGGTCTTCGTCTGTAACCAACTTGCGTTTCATGTGGACACGGAAGTCGTTCTTCGCAGGAGCGTCCTGGTCTTTACCAGCCTTTGAGGGCCGAAGGAACTCTGCACTCGAGCTGATCAACGTATGACATAGTCGCAGCATTTCGATCGGTCCTAAAAGGGGATTGCTGTTCAAGCCACTGGCTATACGGTGCAGCGCCTCGTCGAGTTGTTGCATAGGTTTGACAGCAGAAGTCTCGCGCATGATGTTCTTGAGCGGGACCAATATCTGATTCACACGTTGAGGTGAAACTAAACGCGAAACCAATTGGAAGCTGTCGTATCCGCGGGAGCTGGCCCCTCTAACCTCGCGCATCTTGGTCTTGAAGCCTTCTGCGACGACATCTTGGCCAGATTGTCCCCAGATGACTTCGGCCGAGATAGCAACGACGTCAGGTATAGACTCGTCGAGATTTGCGAAAATCTCGGCATTCTCGGTTGTAACAAAGGTCAAGATGGCATGCGTGACGACCGCAAGTACGTGCAATTGCGGACCTCTTTGCAAGCTGCTTCGCAGTTCCTTGATAATCCGGGACAGCCAGTCGGGTCCGAGCGTCAGTGCAATCTTGGAGATGGTCTCTCGGACGAGATCCCTAGTGTCCTGGTCCTTGCTTCGAAGAATCTGACTGAGTACTGTGATCACTCGACCAATCTCCTCGTCTCGAATATCATCTGGCAGCGCCATAGCCACCTTCACGACTCCCAATGCGATGGGGATTCGTACCGAGTCTTCTGTTTCGTCCTTGAGCTCAACAAACTTGACTAGCGTAGGCAACAATTTACCAGTCACATAATCGGCAATTTTAGCTGATTCCCGTACAGCGTGGTCAACTTCAGGAGCCATCTGATCCTCCTCGGCATTCACCGGTTCAACAGCGGCGTCGGTAGTCCGTTGTTGCATGTCAAAATGAAAGTTGTCAAGGAGAGAAGTGATGGCTCTAACATAGTATTTCTGCAACGGCCCTTTCACTGTTCCGAGACGGATGTAGTTGAGTACGCAAGCATGATACTTGGACCACCCAAGATTCCTTGCCAATTTGCCGATTGTAGTGATAGCCTCGTTGATCAAGGTATGATCGGTCTTGTCGGTCGCTCCACTCAAGACATGGCCGAGGATGGGCATGAACACGCCTGCAACAGTCGCATCGCGTATGGTTCCTTCGGAGACGTGTTCCACAAGACGACGGAAAGCTCGCGTTCGCCTGTGTGCTTGAAGATGGTAAACGTTGGAAAAGAAGCTTGCTTCGACGTCCCCATCAGCGAGAAGCGGCCGCAGTTCGCTGAAGACCTCGAGCTCGCGACAGTGTTCGACCATATGGCCGATCACCACTACAGCTTCGGCCCGCACGAGTTCGTGTCTAGACCGGAGGACATCCTTGAGACCGGGAAGTACCAAGTTCATGACGATGCTCTCAGTATTTGAATCGTCTTCGCCAACTCCGAAGGTATCGACAAAGTGCTTGATGGCCTCGCCGGCATTCGATCGAATTGTCAGCTCTTCTGGATCTTGAAGGTAGAACAGAGCGTTGTGGAGCAAAGGCTGCCAGTGCCTGTTTCCCAATTTGAGATGATCGAGCTCGTGGAGCGTCTGGAATGCCTGAAGCCTTCGATCAAAATCGGGCTCCTCTAGGCGCTTTGTCGAGAAGGCGTTCAGACCAGCGATGATGTCGGTGACGACGGCCAAAGTGGGGTCAGCGTCAACGAAAGCTTGCAGGACAGCGACTAGATTCTGCCTGGCGGGTCGGGAATGCAGCGAGCGGAATAAGGCAGAAACGATGTTGAAATGCATCCGGTAGAAGTCGGATTCGCGATCCTTGAATTCCGGCACCTTGCGGAGCACTTCCACTATCGACGCCAAGATGTCGGCCTTGATCTTCTCGTTGACCTGTTTGGAAGGCTTCCTGAGGATCGGCACTAGCAATGTAACCAACTTGCGAGCCTGCTCGCCGGACTCGGTAAACGGACTGATCCGTGGCAAGACTGCGATCTGCCTCCTGGTCACATCGTCGCGGCTGAGATTGACCTTGCTGATATTGGCCATACAGGAGAGCAAGCTGTCGAGCAGGCCAGACATATACGGCCGCAAAAATTTGTCCGCAACTTCTCCCTTCGGTGCGTCATCTTCTGCCGCGCCCAGCAGTCGATCAACGACGTCAAGCACGTAACTGATTACGGCTGGCTTCACCTTGGGTTGACCAACGCAGGCGAAAAGCTGGGAAAGGACGCGAGCGTCATAGTCCACCAAGAATTTGTACATTCCCGGTTTTTGTGACCACGACGAAAAAATATCCATGATGGCTGAAGGCGCCTGCGTGTTCTCTTGCGGCAACAATGCGAGCCGGGGCGAAATGATGTGCTTGAATAGATACGGCATGTAGGCGTCGAAGTCGAATTCGGCAGGGGCGCGGAAAAAGGCAGCCAATCGTTTCAATCCTACATTGCGTATGGTTCGCACAGGTAGTCCTGGTCGATCATTTGCCTCTTCGTCAGCTTCTTCTGCCAACTCGTCCAGCTGGTCTCGATCGTCCGCAACCTCTTGAGAGATGTTGTCTTGTGCGTGTGCGGTCAACGCAAGGCAGGCCGAAAGGAGATCCGGCCAGAACTCTATCATCTGAGTGTTCAGATGCTTTAGCACGTCTCCGAGCATACTCAGGAAACCAATCTGAGTGCGGCCGCGGATATCATTTAGAGTGGCCGAGATGTCAAATTCAGCATCGTCCCCCGTCGTGACGCTGCGGAGTGAAGCGGGGAAAGGCCTGAGCATTAAGTGAACCAGCGTGGCAAAGTCTTGGCCGGAGCATGTCCCTAGAGATGCCAGAATGGCGTTCTTCCGCGCTGCAGGCCCCTGGTTTGAACTATGTCGACCCTTCTTGGAGATCATGATTCCAAACAAAACACGGGTCACCACAGGCAGCAGTTCTGCCCGATGATCCGGGTTGATAGCGTCACTGTCTCTGCCCAGCGGGAACTTCACCAATTCATCTCGGAATTTCGACTCGGTCAAAAGGCCTCGCAGGTTGTCCTCATATGGGAGGATGTGAGCATGCTTGAATGTCAACAAGCACGTCAACGCCAGATTCTGCAAGGGGTTCTCTCCTTTGCTGAGAATGTCCAGATAGGCTGCCAGGATGTCGTCCGTCCGATATAACGCTTTGGGATTGCCAAAACGGGAAAAGAGGGTTAGATAATTTGAGAGACGCTGTTGACGAAGGCGCCGGCTCAAAACCAGTCCGTTCGATACGACCGCTTCAGATTGTCTAACGTCGTCATCATCTTCATCCTCGTCTCCAGTGTTGGTGATATGCAAGAAGATAGGTATTATTTCTCGTCCATGCTTTTCTGTAAGAGATGGTAATTTGCCCAAAAGATCGAGGATCTGGGCTTCGTAGTTGACGATGTCGAGCCGAGCATCATTCACTTGGTCCTGTGTCACGCGTCCCCTGCTGTCAGTGAACAGAATCGGTGTCTAAAGGCAACTGACTCACCTCTACAACCTCGGTATCGGTAACTTGCAAAACATCGGTAGCGAGCTCCTGGTCGGTGGCCTGATACAGCTTATTCGCATTTGGGCAGGAGAACGATTTGCCCTCATCGTTGGATGGTGTGGCCTCGTCCAGCGGCGATGGCTTTGCCCAGGTAGGTTTGACGACCGACACGAGATTTGCAAGATCGCCAGCGTGGCACTTATTGATCTCGTTCATGGCGATGGTCCAAAGCATCTCTGGATACCTCTTTCCAAGCTCACTGAGCACTTCTATCGTGTCGCTGTAAAGAGGTCTGAAGTTGACCTTCAATTGACCTGTCAATCTGACGATTAGCGACCTCGCGTTGCATCTCAGACGGAGACTGGGCGGGCGTACTGAATAAATATCGCATGATAGCTTCGATCAACCAGGCGTGCTCATTGTCCGGTATGTCCAGTCCGCGTAACACGAGTCCTATTT
>Ga0308160_10002020_pt1 | contig 25925 bp, 25 predicted proteins | sample PhyFR1_FD_201036 | JGI IMG/M metagenome (GOLD analysis project Ga0308160, IMG submission 201036) | Phyllosphere microbial communities from UC Gill Tract Community Farm, Albany, California, United States - DLSLF.R1 | ecosystem: Host-associated > Plants > Phyllosphere > Unclassified | place: USA... | reverse complement strand
CCGGTAGCGGGCCAGGCTTCGAGGACCCGCCGGCGCGAGAGGTGCTGGCCGTGCTGGCCGAGGCCATGGAGCGCGGGCATCCGGCGACGCGCAAGCTGTGGTTCGATGTGGCGTCGGTTGCGGACCCGGCGCTCACGCCCGAGGCGGCGGCACTGATGGTGCAACGCATCCGCCAGATCGGCACAGCGCGGGTGCTGTATGGCAGCGACAGTGCCCAGGACGGCAACCTGCGTCCGCGCGAGGCCTGGGCTGTTTTCCGCAAGCTGCCGCTGGGCGAGGCGGAACTGCGGCAGATCGCCGGCAATGTCCCGCCGTACTGCCGGTAAGGGTGCATGCACGCCGGGTAAGCGCGCACCGCTGCGCATGCACGGCGGGATCAGCCAGGTCCGCCGACTGGCGCGCCATGCAGGCGGCGGTACTCTCGTTCATGGACGTGGACAAGCTGGCCGGCGACACTATGGCCGTCTGCGAACGCATGCCCCTGAGCGACGATGACCGGGCCACCTTGCGCACTGCCTACCGGACCTTCCGGGATGTCCACCTGCCGCAACAGGCGACGGTCAGGCAATTCGTGGAACAGTCCTTCACGACAGCCGGACCGAAGGGCGAGCAAATGCTCAGGCAAATGCAGGAGCCGGCGGTCCAGCAGCAGCTTGCTTTCTACTTTGCCACGGAAAAATCGAGCTCCCCAATGAACGATAAGTCCCTGCGCGGCGCCATGCTCGCGCTGCTGCTGCTGGGCTGCATGGGCCATGCCCAGGCCGGATGGGAAACCGATACCGACATCACCTCGACGCCCCTGCACGAGGGCGCGCCCCTGCAAGCCCAGTTCCGCTATCACCTGATCAATCTCCACCCTGCCGGGCGCACGCGCGATGTCCGCCTGAAAGGCGCCGACTGGTGGGAGTGTCCGGTGACGATCGAGACGGCGCAGGCCGACCCGCGCTGGCCATTCCGGCCTGGTCCTGCGACGCGCTTCCCGGGTTACCTGGAATTCACGCCCAAGGCAGGCGCACAGCGCTGAGCCGCCGCTAGAGCACCGTCACCACCACCTTGCGCCGGTGCGGCGCCGTCCGGTGTTCCCACAAATAGATGCCTTGCCAAGTACCGAGCAGCAGGCGTCCGCCGCCCACCGGCACCGTCAAGCCGGTATCGGTGAGCACGCTGCGCGCGTGGGCCGACATGTCGTCCGGGCCTTCCTCGTCGTGGCGGTAGGCCGGGTCGCCATCCGGCGCCAGGCGCTCGATGATGTTTTCCAGGTCGCGCCGCACATCCGGGCTGGCGTTTTCCGTGATCGTCAGCGAGCAGCTGGTGTGCTGGACAAACACCTGCACCAGCCCGCATGCGATGCCGGATTGCGCCACCACTTGCGCCACCGCGTCGGTGATATCGCGCGTGCCGCGGCCAGGCGTGGCAAATTCGAGGATGGTCTGGTGCGCCATGGTCCTGCCATTCCTCAGGGCGTCGTGCGGAAGTTCTTGCGGATGCTGGCCCAGCAATCCTGGTAGCTGCCCTGCAGCTGGGGCGAGCCCAAGGCCTGGGCGGTCGGGCACAGCACATTCCGCGTTTCGAACATGAAGGCCATGGTGTTTGCCACCTTGGAAGGCGCGCTGGTATCGGCGTTGCTGGCTTTTTCGAAGGTCGCCGCATCCGGCCCGTGCCCGCTCATGCAGTTGTGCAGGCTGGCGCCGCCGGGAACAAAACCTTCGGCCTTGGCATCGTAGGCGCCGTGCACCAGGCCCATGAACTCGCTGGCCACGTTGCGGTGGAACCAGGGTGGACGGAAGGTGTCTTCGCCGGCCAGCCAGCGCGGCGGGAAGATCACGAAGTCGAGGGTGTCGACGCCCGGCGTATCGCTCGGCGACTGCAGCACCAGGAAGATCGACGGGTCCGGATGGTCGTAGCTGATCGAGCCGATGGTATTGAAGTGACGCAGGTCGTATTTATACGGCGCGTAATTGCCGTGCCAGGCCACGACGTCCAGCGGCGAATGCCCGATCGTCGCACGCCACAAATTGCCGCAGAACTTGGCCACCAGCTCGAAGTCGCCTTCGCGGTCCTCGTAGCGCGCCACCGGCGTCAGGAAGTCGCGCGGATTGGCCAGGCCGTTCGAGCCGATCGGCCCCAGGTCGGGCAGGCGCAGCAGGGCGCCGAAGTTCTCGCACACATAACCGCGCGCCTCGCCATCCGGCAGGCGCACCTGGAAGCGGATGCCGCGCGGGATCACGGCGATCTCCTGCGGTTCGAGTTCGATGGTGCCGAGTTCGGTCGCCAGTTCGAGGCGGCCCTGCTGCGGCACGATCAGCAACTCGCCGTCGGCGCTGTAGAAGAAGCGCTCCGTCATCGAGCGGTTGGCGGCGTACAGGTAGATGGCGCAGCCGCTCATGCTTTCCGGCGAGCCATTGCCTGCCATGGTCACCAGGCCGTCGACGAAATCGGTAGGCGCCTCGCGCATCGGCAGTGGGCTCCAGCGCAGCTGGTTGGGCGGCGGTGCCACACCGGTAAAGCCGGCCACGATGCGGCCGTTGCCCATTTCCTGGAACGACCCGTGCATGGCGGCGGGCCGGATGCGGTACAGCCAGGAGCGGCGGTTGTGGCTGCGCGGGGCCGTGAAGGCGGTGCCGGAAATCTGCTCGGCGTACAGGCCGTACGCAACCTGCTGCGGCGAATTGCGGTGTTGGGGCAGGGCGCCGGGCAGGGCTTCGGTGGCGAATTCGTTGCCGAAACCAGACTGGTACCCGGTTTCCGTGCCGATGTGCTGGGTCATGCGTGTCTCCTCGCGATGCGCGAATAGGTCTTGTTCAAGTGTGTTTACCTGCACTCTAAGCCAGTCGTTGGTATTTTACGACATGAATAGATGAATGTAGACTATTCACATAATCAATACCGGAGCACCCATGGAGCCCCACCAAATCGACTTGAACCTGCTGGCCGTGTTCCAGGAAGTCTACCGTGAGCGCCAGATTTCGGGCGCGGCCAAACGGCTCGGCCTCACGCAATCGGCAGTCAGCAACGCGCTGGCAAGGCTGCGCCGCGTGTTCGGCGACGAGCTGTTCGTGCGCACCGGGCAGGGCATGCAGCCGACGCCGTTTGCCGAAGGCCTGGCCGAGCCGGTGGGCAGCGCCCTGGCCCAGGTGACGCTGGCGCTGAACCGGCGCAGCGGCTTCGACCCGCTCACCAGCAATCGCCGCTTCACCCTGGCCATGACCGACGTCGGCGAGCTGCACTTCATGCCGGCGCTGATCGAGCGCTGCCGCCTGGCGGCCCCACAGCTGCAGATCAGCACGGTGCGCGCGGGCAGCGTCGTGCTCAAGGAAGAGATGGAGAGCGGGCGCGTGGACCTGGCCATCGGGCCTTTCGAGGACATTTCCGAAGCGCTATACCAGCGCCTGCTGTTTCGCCAGCCCTATGTGTCGATGATGCGGCGCGGCCATCCGCTGCTGGAGGGGAAGGTCGACCTGGCGCGCTTTGCCGCCGCCGAGCACCTGTTCGTCGACTCCTTGGAGAGCCCCTACGACCGCGTCAACGGCCTGCTGGAGAAGGCCGGCATCGGCGCCTCGACCCGGTTCCGGGTGCCGCATTTCACGGCCGTGCCCTATATCGCGGCCAGCCACGACCTGGTGGTGACGGTGCCGCAAAAGCTCGCCGAGCGCGCCGGTCCGCCCTTCGGCCTGGCCTGGATCACGCCGCCATTGACCCTGCCGACGCTGCAGACCAACATGTTCTGGCACCGCCGCTACAACCAGGATCCGGGCAATGCCTGGCTGCGCAAACTGGTGGCCGATGCCTTTTCCGAAGCACCGGGGCGTGCCGATTCGACATCAAAAACCGTACATGGACGCGGCCGCACTGGCGTATGATTCGGGTCACGGTTCGGTGCGGCGCCGCGTTCACGAGACAAGCGCGCCGCCTGGAGGAGATAACAACTGCAACAAGAAGGAAAACAACATGGCTGACCTGTTTGAGAATCCGATGGGCCTGATGGGCTTCGAATTCGTCGAGTTCGCATCCCCGACCCCGGGCACGCTGGAACCGATCTTCGAGGCGCTGGGCTTCACCAAGGTGGCGAAGCACCGCTCGAAGGATGTGTCGCTGTACCGCCAGGGCGAGATCAACTTCATCATCAACAACGAGCCGAAGAGCCACGCCGCCTATTTCGCGGCCGAGCACGGCCCGTCGGCCTGCGGCATGGCCTTCCGCGTGAAGGATTCGCACGCCGCCTACCAGCGCGCGCTGGAACTGGGCGCCCACCCGATCGAGATCCCGACCGGCCCGATGGAACTGCGCCTGCCGGCCATCAAAGGCATCGGCGGCGCGCCGCTGTACCTGATCGACCGCTTCGAAGACGGCAAGTCGATCTATGACATCGACTTCGAATTCATCGACGGCGTCGAACGCCGCCCGGCCGGCCACGGCCTGAAGATCATCGACCACCTGACCCACAACGTGTATCGCGGCCGCATGGCGTTCTGGGCATCGTTCTACGAGCGCCTGTTCAACTTCCGCGAAATCCGCTACTTCGACATCAAGGGTGAATACACCGGCCTGACCTCGAAGGCGATGACCGCGCCGGACGGCAAGATCCGCATTCCGCTGAACGAAGAGGGCAAGGCCGGCGGCGGCCAGATCGAGGAATTCCTGCTGCAGTTCAATGGCGAAGGCATCCAGCACATCGCCCTGCTGTGCGACGACCTGATCAGCACCGTGGACGGCCTGCGCGCCGCCGGCGTACCGCTGATGAGCGCACCGCCGGAAACCTATTACGAGATGCTCGAGGGCCGCATTCCGGGCCACGGCGAAAACCCGGGCGAACTGCAGAAGCGCGGGCTGCTGCTGGACGGCGCCGTCACCGACGGCAAGCCGCGCCTGCTGCTGCAGATCTTCGGCGAAGCGCAGCTGGGACCGGTGTTCTTCGAGTTCATCCAGCGCAAGGGCGACGAGGGCTTTGGCGAGGGGAATTTCAAGGCGCTGTTCGAGTCGATCGAGCGTGACCAGATCAAGCGTGGGGCGTTCAAGCAGGCGGAAGTGGCGTAACGCGGTTTTCGATTTCGATTTCGGAAACCTTGTACCGCGTGGGCACAAGTGCCAATGCGGTTTTCGATTTCGATTTCGGAAACGTTGTACCGCGTGGGCACAAGTGCCCACCCTACCTGGTTCGTAGGGTGGGCTCTCGAGCCCACGCGGTATGGAACCGATGAGAGTCGAACCTTCTCTCTCATCCTGATAACACTTACTGCCCCGGCGTCGAATTCGCATGCGACCACGTGCGACTCGCCCCCGGCATCGACGGTTTCTTCACCAGCGTACGCAGTGCCAGCAGTGCACTGGCCGCGCCCACCACCATCGCCGCGGTGCTGCCCGAGAAGCCGACCGCATGGCTCTTGGCCAGCTTGCCTGCCTTCGGCGCCACCAGTTCCATGCGGCGCTTGGTCATCTGGGCGCCCAGTTCCGACAAACGCTGCTTGCTCATCAGGGTTTCGGCCTGGGGCAGCAGGGTGGTTTCCTCGTCTGCCACGTGGTGGATCACGTCGCGCATCAGTTCCAAAATCAGCTTGTCGTGGCGCGGGTCGGAGCCGCTGGTGCGGCGCAGCTCGCTGATGATGCGGCGCATGTCGTCGTGCTCGGGCTCGGCCTTGTGCACGAACGGTTCGCCCTTGTCGAGCTGGCGCATCACCGGATAAAACACTTCTTCTTCCAGCGTGGCGTGGATTTCCAGCGCGGTGCAGATGGTATCGGCCAATGCCTTCTTCACGCTTGGCGACTTGTCCTTCGTGTACTGGTGGAAGGTGACCATGACATGGGAGTGATCGAAGCGGATCATGTCGGTAATGGTCGGGCTAAGTTGTTTTAGAGAAAACATGTCTGCACTCCTAGTTAATGATTGGCTAACATGCTAGCTCGTCAAAAATCTGCGCAACGTAGGACGGCGCCGTCTGTCGACGTCGGCATAAGGCGCGTCGCCAGTAGGGTTTTTACTGGCGATTCGCGCAGACGATTTTGCCATTTCCTGTCGTTATCTTTAGCCTTCTCCGCTTAACATCTGGAAAGATGAGTTGCGGAAAGGTTCTTGTGAAACTTTGATAGTTTGTCACCACAGTCCTACACGGATACGGCAGTGCTTCTGATTACAGCCAATCGCATCCCTGCCAAGATGAGCCCACGTTCGACTGACGGTGCAGTACCGTGCAGCCGTGATTGGATGGCGTCGCACGCTGTCGCGTGGACGCTTAGTTTTCATCTATCAAAGGAGTCGGAATGTTTGCACATAACAAGCGCCTGCAATACACGGTCCGCGTCGCGGGACCGAACCCTGGCCTGGCCAACCTGATGCTCGAGCAGTTTGGTGGCCCCCAGGGCGAACTCGCCGCAGCGATGCGTTACTTTACCCAGGCCGTATCGGAAGACGATCCAGGCCGCAAGGACATGCTGTTCGACATCGCCACCGAGGAACTGAGCCACCTCGAGATCATCGGCCACATCATCGCGATGCTGAACAAGGGCGCCAAGGGCCGCCTGGCCGAGGGCGTCGATACCGAAGCCGAGATGTACAAGCAGATCACCGGCGCCGGCAACGACAGCCACATCACCCAGGTGCTGTATGGCGCCGGGACGCCGCTGGTCAATTCGGCCGGCGTGCCATGGACGGCCGCCTACATCGACTCGATCACCGAGCCGACCGCCGACCTGCGTTCGAACATCGCCGCCGAAGCGCGCGCCAAGATCGTGTATGAACGCCTGATCTCCTGTACCGACGACCCGGGCGTCAAGGAAGCCCTGGGCTTCCTGATGACGCGCGAGGTCGCGCACCAGAAATCCTTCGAGAAAGCCCTGTACTCGATGGAGTCGAACTTCCCTGCAGGGAAGATGCCGGTCGATCCACGCTTCTCCAGCGTCTACTTCAACATGTCCCAAGGTCCGGGCGAAATGCGCGGCCCATGGAACCAGGGCGAAGACTGGGATTTCGTCAGCGACCGCGAGAAGCAGATGGGCGTCGATGGCGGTTCCGGCGAAGCCGAAGTCAAGCTGCCGGCCGCGGACGTCGAGGTGCTGAAGCAGATGCAGGCGCGCACGCTGTCCGATCCATCCACCGATCCGCAGACCGGCGCCGAACTCGGCCTCGACCCGGCCACGCCGAAGGGCGCCTCCGCCATCGGCAAGCCATAATGCAATCTGGCTTGTTCGGCAACCAACGGTAACGCGCCTTGCGTCGCCGTTGGCGTAGAATCAACGCCAAGACTTGTGTTTTGCGACACCCCGCGCCACGCGGGGTGTTGTGAATCGGCGGTAGGGCGTTGCGGAAAGGATCCTTGATGGACTCAGATTCACAGAAGTTGCGCTGGACCGACGCGCTGGTGCGCGCATTCACGGTCCGGCGCGCCGTCGGCCTGCTGATCTGCTCGGTCGGCTGCCTGCTCCTGCTCGGCAGCCTGGCCGAACAGATCATGAATGCCAATCCGAAGATGCACGCGGCCCTGCTGGGCGGCGGCATGGCCGCCGCGGCCACCGCGCTGGGCACCATCCCGGTGCTGCTCTCACAAAAATTCTCGAAACGCACCTATGACAGCTTCCTCGGCTTCGGCGCCGGGGTGATGCTGGGCGCCACCGCTTTCTCCCTTGTCATCCCCGCACTCGCCGCCGCGCGCTCGGCCGGCGCCGGCGCCTGGGAAGCGAGCCTGCTGGCCGGGGCCGGCATCATGTTCGGCGCCGGCGCCATCCTGCTGCTGGGCCGGGCCATCGAACCGTCCCACGTGCTCGAGCGCGACGACGTGCGCGGCAACTCGCTGCGCCGCGCCTGGATGTTCGTCGCCGCCGTCGCCCTGCACAACATGCCCGAAGGCCTGGCCATCGGCGTGGCGTATGCCGGCATCGACCTGGAAAAGGCAAATTCGCTGACCACCGGCGTCTCGATCCAGGACGTGCCGGAAGGCCTGGTCGTGGCGCTGGCGCTGCGCACCGTCGGCTACGGGCGCCTGACCTCGGTCGGCCTCGGGGTTTTGTCCGGCGTGATCGAGCCGATCGCCGCGGTGCTTGGCGTGGCCCTGATCGGCATCTCGGCCGGGCTGCTGCCGTTCGCCCTGGCCGCTGCCGGTGGCGCGATGCTGTTCGTGATCGTCAACGACGTGATTCCCGAAATGCGCGAAAGCGGGAACGGGACCACGGCGACGATTGCGCTGATCTTCGGCTTCATATTAATGACCGTACTCGATACCGCGCTGGCGTAGACGATGATCGGTCATGGCGCCTGCACGGCGCAATCGTACGGTGGGCACTCCGTGCCCACGCGGAACGACGCACGGTGTTGACCTCGTTCTACGTCGCGCCCTACGCCTGTCGAACCGTCTCAAGAGAACATCCCGCAACGTTCGCCTCTGCTTCACGTTCCTTCCACCTCTCGCAGGCTTCGCACGCTCCCTGAACCGCACGCAAGCACGCGCCACCGTGACAATTGACGAGATTTGCTGCCCATCGCGCTGTTTAGAATGACAGCGCGAACCGGCACGCATCGATGCCGCACATATCGTCCCCAACATGTACAACTTCAGTATCTGGCACTGGATTATCCTGCTCGCGTTTATTGCATTTGCGCTTTTCCCATTCTGGCGCATCCTCAACAAGGCGGGCTACTCGGGCGCGTGGTCGATCCTGGCACTGGTTCCGGTGGTGAACCTCATCGTGCTGTGGGTCTTTGCGCTGGTTGAGTGGCCGGTGGAGAAGCAATCGCGGTCGTAAGGTGATGCAGGTGGCGGTGCTGGCCGGCTGAGAAGGATCGGGCTGCTCATTTGCATGCGCTCGCGATGGGCGTTCTGATGGGTACTGAGCCGGCGGTCACCGTGCGGGCTTCCGCGTGGGCACGGGGTGCCCACCCTACGGTCCAGTGCGGCGTCCGGATCGACACCGGGCGCCCGATACACAACGATGCCTTTGAGCGCAAGGCGCAAAAAAAAACGGCGAGCCGCAGCTCGCCGGAGTTCTTCGGCCCGGTGCGCGCACCAGGCCAAACTATTCACGCTCGATCATTGACGTTCGGTCGTTTACTCGCCGTCGGTCTTGATCTCCAGCTTGCGGTTCAGCGACAGCGCCGCCAGCGAACCGACCGCACCCGACAGCAGGTACAGGCTCACATAGCCCAGGCCGAAGTGCGCCGACAGGCCGAGTGCCACCAGCGGTGCGAACGCAGCGCCCACCAGCCAGGCCAGGTCCGAGGTCAGGGCGGCGCCGGTATAGCGGAAGCGCTTCTGCAGGTTCGAGGTCACGGCGCCGGCAGCCTGGCCGTACGACAGGCCGAGCAGGGCGAAGCCGATCAGGATAAAGGCGTTCTGGCCAGCTTCGCCGCCGTCGATCAGCATCGGCACGAAGGCCGAGAAGATCGCGATCAGCGCCGCCATGGTGCCGAGCGTGGTGCGGCGCCCGACTTTATCGGCCACCAGGCCGGAAATCAGGATGCACACGGCGGCGACGGCCGCGCCCCACATCTGCAGGTAGAGGAAGCCGCTGATCGGACGGGTGTCGTACAGCTGGATCCAGGACAGCGGGAACACGGTGACCAGGTGGAACAGGGCGTAGCTGGCCAGGGCGGCGAGGGCGCCGATGACGATGTTCGAACCCTGGTTCTTGACCAGTTCGCCGACCGGCGCCGGATCGAGTTCGTGCGAGTCGAGCAGGTGCGAGTACTCGGTGGTCGACACCAGGCGCAGGCGGGCGAACAGGGCCACCACGTTAATCGCAAAGGCGACGAAGAACGGGAAGCGCCAGCCCCAGACCAGGAAGTCGTCGGTCTGCAGGTTGTCGAGCAGGTAGGCAAACAGGCCGGCGGCGATCAGGAAGCCGAGCGGGGCAGCCAGCTGGCCGAGCATGGCGTACCAGCCGCGCTTGTGTTCCGGCGCGTTCAGGGCCAGCAGCGAAGGCAGGCCGTCCCAGGAACCGCCCAGGGCCACGCCTTGCGCGATGCGCAGCAGTGCCAGCAGTACGATCGAGGTGCTGCCGAGCTGGGCGTAGGTGGGCAGGAAAGAAATGGTCACGGTTGCCGTCCCGAGCAGGAACAGGGCAATCGTGAGCTTTATTTCCCTACTGAAGCGCTGCTGGATGGCCATGAACACAACCGTACCGATGGGGCGCGCGACGAATGCGAACGCAAAAATCGTAAACGAGTACAGTGTGCCCTCAAGCCGATCTGCCCAGGGGAAGAAAACTGCTGGAAAAACCAGCACCGAGGCGATGGCATACACGAAGAAGTCGAAATATTCGGAGGCGCGGCCAATGACCACACCAACAGCTATTTCACCCGGGGAGATGTGGGCATCCCGGGAATTGATGTTGCGAGCCCCACTGTGTGGAGCGGTTACGGGAGCGGCGCCTGCGCCGCCGTACGTATTTGAGCTTTGCATAGATGGGTCTCCAGGTGAGTCAGTGGCCTTCAGGATTCCCCCTGGCCTGGGCAAGGGTGGGACAAAACGTCCAATGTGCAACGAAGGCCGATGGCATTACAGTAGCATGTTCTCATTCCCATGTAACGTTAGATACCTAGCATGATTCCTAAAATAGTCCGTCCCGGACTTTCACTCCTCCTGCTTGCGGTGCTGTCCGGCTGCAACACGGTGGTGATGAATCCAGCCGGCGACATTGCAAAGCAGCAGGCAGACCTGATCACCGTATCGGTCTTGCTCATGTTGATCATCATTATTCCGGTGATGATCCTGACCGTCGTGTTCGCATGGAAGTACCGGAAAGGCGCGAACGCACGCTACGAGCCCGACTGGGACCACTCGACCAAGCTCGAACTGGTGATCTGGGGCGCGCCCCTGCTCATCATCATCGCGCTGGGCCTGATCACCTGGATCAGCACCCACAAGCTCGACCCGTATCGTCCGCTCGACCGCATCGACGCCAACCGTCCGATCACCGCCGAGCACAAGGTCCTCGAAGTGCAGGTCGTCGCGCTCGACTGGAAATGGCTGTTCATCTATCCGGAGCAGGGCATCGCCACCGTGAATGAGCTGGTCACCCCGATCGACACCCCGATCCGCTTCAAGATGACCTCGTCGACGGTGATGAACACCTTCTATATCCCGACCCTGGCCGGCATGATCTACACGATGCCTGGCATGGAGACCACCCTGAACGCGGTGATCAACAAGGTCGGCGACTACAAGGGTCTCTCGGCCAACTTCAGCGGCGACGGTTTCTCGCACATGCACTTCGCTTACCGCGGCGTGTCGGCGACCGACTTCGACGCCTGGGTGGCTAAGGCCAAGGCCAGCGGCAACACCCTGGGCCGCGGCGATTACCTGAGCCTGGAGAAGCCGTCGGAGAAAGAGCCGGTCCGTTACTACGGTAACGTGCAGCCAGCCCTGTTCAACGCCATCCTGAACCGCTGCGTCGCCGAAGGCGCCGTCTGCGCGAACCACCAGATGGCCGCCGACATGACCCGCCTGCGCAACGACGTCGCCCTGAAGAACCTGCCGGCCGAAGCGCGCCGCCAGGTCGCTGCGAATGCGGCGCTGGGTGCGACGACCGAAGTCTGCGAAACCCCTACCAATCCTGTGAAGAAGTAACCATGCAAGACTCATTTGACTTGACGAAGCTGATCTTCGGACGGCTCAGCTGGGACGCGATTCCGTTCCATGAGCCTATCCTGCTCGCTACCTTCGCAGGCGTGCTCGTCGGTGGCGCGGCCCTCCTGGGCCTGATCACCTACTTCCGCCTGTGGGGCAAACTGTGGCACGACTGGTTCACCAGTATCGACCACAAGAAAATCGGCATCATGTACATGGTGCTCGGTATCGTCATGCTGCTGCGCGGCTTTGCCGATGCACTGATGATGCGCGCCCAGCAGGCGCTTTCCTTTGGCGAAAACGCAGGCTTCCTGCCGCCGCACCACTACGACCAGGTCTTCACCGCCCACGGCGTGATCATGATCTTCTTCGTGGCGATGCCGCTGGTGACGGGCCTGATGAACTACGTGGTGCCGCTGCAGATCGGCGCGCGCGACGTGGCCTTCCCGTTCCTGAACAACTTCTCGTTCTGGATGACGGCCATGGGCGCCGTGCTGGTCATGGCGTCGCTGTTCGTCGGCGAATTCGCGCGTACCGGCTGGCTGGCCTATCCGCCGCTGTCGGGCATCCTGGCTAGCCCAGGCGTGGGGGTCGACTACTATATCTGGGCGCTGCAGGTGGCCGGGGTAGGGACCTTGCTGTCCGGCGTCAACCTGATCGTCACCATCGTCAAGATGCGCGCGCCGGGCATGGACCTGATGAAGATGCCAGTCTTCACCTGGACCTCGCTCTGCACCAACATCCTGATCGTCGTCACCTTCCCGATCCTGACCGCGACCCTGGCCATGCTCGGCATGGACCGCCTGTTCGACACCGCCTTCTTCACGAACGACCGCGGCGGCAACGCCATGCTGTACGTGAACCTGATCTGGATCTGGGGCCACCCCGAGGTCTACATCCTGATCCTGCCGGCCTTCGGTATCTTCTCGGAAGTCGTCTCGACCTTCTCGGGCAAGCGCCTGTTCGGCTACACCTCGATGGTGTACGCAACCTGCGTCATCATGGTCCTGTCCTACCTGGTCTGGCTGCACCACTTCTTCACCATGGGCAGCGGCGCGAGCGTCAACTCGTTCTTCGGCATTACAACGATGATCATCTCGATCCCGACGGGCGCGAAGATCTTCAACTGGCTGTTCACGATGTACCGCGGCCGTATCCGCTTCGAACTGCCGATGATGTGGACGATTTCGTTCATGCTGACCTTCACCATCGGCGGCATGACCGGCGTGATGCTGGCGATTCCTGCGGCCGACTTCGTGCTGCACAACTCGCTGTTCCTGATCGCCCACTTCCACAACGTCATCATCGGCGGCGTGGTGTTCGGCCTGTTCGCCGGTATCAACTACTGGTTCCCGAAAGCCTTCGGCTACAAGCTGGACGAGTTCTGGGGCAAGGTGTCGTTCTGGCTCTGGTCGATCGGCTTCTGGGTTGCGTTCACGCCACCGTACATCCTGGGCTTCATGGGCGTCACCCGCCGCATGAGCCACTTCGAAGATCCTGAACTGCAATGGCTGTTCCAGATCTCCTTCGTGGGCACCCTGATGATTGCCGGCGGTATCGGCGCGCTGCTGATGCAGTTCTTCATGACCTGGAAAAACCGCAAGGCGCTGCGTGACGTCACCGGCGACCCATGGGATGGCCGTACCCTGGAATGGTCGACCTCGTCGCCACCGCCAGACTACAACTTCGCCTTCACGCCAGTGGTGTACGACAACGACACCTTCGCCGACATGAAGAAAGCCGGCTGGAAGCGTCCGCTGGCCGACTACGTGGAAATCCACATGCCGAAGAACACCTGGGCTGGCTTCGTGATCTCGGCCATCGCCATGGTGATCGGCTTCGCCATCATCTGGCACATGTGGCTGCTGACCGGCCTGGCCTTCGTGGCCCTGATGGTGGCGATCGTCGTCCACACCTTCAACTACAAGCGCGATTACTACATCTCGGCGGAAGAAGTGACCCGTACCGAGAACGAGCGTACTAAATTGCTGGAAGCCCATGTCTAACACTAACGCAACCTTCCCAAGCGCCAGCGGCGGCGCTGCCGCCGTGCGCGAATACCACGTGCGCGAGCACCATCCGGAACAGGGCACGCTGCTCGGTTTCTGGATCTACCTGATGAGCGACTGCCTGCTGTTCGCGTCGCTGTTCGCGGCCTATGCAGTGCTGGGCCGTAACTACGCGGGCGGCCCGTCGGGCGCCGAATTGTTCGACCTGCCGCTCGTGGCCATCAACACGGCCTTCCTGCTGGTGTCGTCGATCACCTTCGGCTTCGCCATGATCGCGGCGCAAGCCAAGAAACTCGGCGGCACCATGCTCTGGCTGGGCATCACGGGCCTGCTGGGCCTGTGCTTCCTGGGCCTGGAACTGTACGAGTTCTACCACCTGATCCACGAAGGCGCCGGCCCGTCGCGCAGCGGCTTCCTGACCGCCTTCTTCTCGCTGGTCGGCACCCACGGCCTGCACGTGCTGTTCGGTATCGTGTGGCTGGTCGTCCTGATGTTCCAGCTGGCCAAGCATGGCCTGGGCGCGGAAAACATGCGCCGCCTGTCGTGCCTGTCGCTGTTCTGGCACTTCCTGGACGTCGTCTGGATCTTCGTCTTCACCTTTGTTTACCTGATGGGAGTGCTGCCATGAGTAGCCAACACCACGACCACCACGGCCACCACGGCGACCCGCTGCACGGCCACACCCACGGCGATGCACCGGGCGTGCACTACAGCCTGAAGGACTACACGACTGGTTTCATCCTGGCCGTGATCCTGACCGTGATCCCGTTCTGGCTGGTGATGGGCAACGTGCTCGATCCGTCGACCACGAAATACGTCATCCTCGGCTTCGCCGGCGTCCAGCTCATCGTGCACATGGTCTACTTCCTGCACATGAACTCGAAGTCGGAAGGCGGCTGGAACATGATGGCGCTGCTGCTGACCATCGTCCTGCTGGTGATCGTGCTCTCGGGCTCGATCTGGGTCATGCACCACATGAACGCCAACATGATGCCCGGCATGGGCGACGCTGCGGCCGTGACCGGCCACGGCAACCACGACATGCAATGATGGCCTTGCACGATCCAGAAGCAGCCGCCCGCCCGCGCAGCATGGCGCGGGTGATCCTCGCGGTCCTCGGGCTGCTCCTGATCGTGCTGTTCGCAGGGCTGGGAACCTGGCAGGCCGTACGCCTGCAATGGAAACTGGCCCTGATCGAACGGGTGGAGTCGCGTGTGCACGCGGCTCCCGTTTTACCGCCCGCACCTGCGCAGTGGGCGCAAGTCTCCAAAGAATCAGACGAATACCGGCACGTACGTCTCGCCGGGCACTTCCTCTACGAATACACGACGCCGGTCCAGGCCCTGTCCGACCTGGGCGCCGGCTTCTGGCTGGTCACGCCGCTGTGCACGACCGACGGCGTCATCGTCCTGGTGAACCGCGGCTTCATTCCTTCTTCCGGCAATACGCTGGCGCGCTTCCCGGCGCGGCAGGCTTCAGGCGAAGCCTGCGCCGCCGCTGCCGGCGCCCCGCATACTGTCACTGGCCTGCTGCGCATTGCCGAACCCGGCGGCGGTTTCCTGCGCGAGAACGACCCGGCGCGCAACCGCTGGTATTCGCGCGACGTGGCCGGCATCGCCAGTGCGCGCGGGTTGGTCAATGTGGCGCCATACTTCGTCGATGCGGCGAAAGGGCAAGAGCCTGCTGGCGCGCCCGACCAGCCTGTCGGCGGCCTGACCGTTATTTCCTTCCCGAATAATCACCTCGCCTATGCCGCGACTTGGTATGCTCTGGCTTTGATGGTGGCTGGCGCCTGGTGGTATATTGCGCGCTTGGCAAAACGGGAGGCCGGTCCGGCACGCAAGAATGGCAGTAAAGTTTGATCTACTAACAAGAATAACGCCGGCTATCGCTTCTGCCGAAGAAGCACACGTCGAATACGCCGCCGGCCACAAGAACATGCTGCAGCTCATCGAGCTGCGCTGGATTGCGGTCATCGGCCAGGTCACGACCATCGCCGGTGCGATCCTCATCTTCGACATCAACCTGCCGCTGGTGCACATGCTGCAGGTGCTGGCCTGCCTGATCGCCTTCAACATCGCCAGCCACCTGCGCTGGCACGAGCGCCGGCCGGTGGCCAACAGCGAACTGTTCATGGCGCTGCTGGTGGACGTGGCCACGCTCACCGTCCAGCTCTACCTGTCGGGCGGCACCACCAATCCCTTCGCCTTCCTGTATTTGCTGCAGATCATCATTTCGGCCGTGCTGCTGGAAGCCTGGTCGACCTGGACCATCGTCGCCATCACCATCGCCTGCCTCGGCGCGCTGGCCGTCTTCGCCCAGCCGCTCGCGCTGCCCTTCGACCATGCGCGCGGCATCGCCAGCCTGTATGTGCAGGGCATGCTGATCTGCTTCGCGCTGAACGCGGGGCTGCTGGTGATTTTCGTCTCGCGCATCAGCGGCACCGTGAAGGCCAAGGCGGCCCAGCTGGCCGAACTGCGCCAGCGCGCGGCGGAAGAAGACCATATCGTGCGCATGGGGCTGCTGGCCTCTGGCGCGGCCCATGAACTGGGCACGCCGCTGGCCACGCTGTCGGTAATCCTGGGCGACTGGAAGCGCATGCCCGAGTTCCGCGGCAGCCCCGACCTGCTGGAAGAAATCGGCGAAATGCAGACCCAGCTCCAGCGCTGCAAGTCCATCGTCAGCGGGATTCTGCTCTCGGCCGGCAAGGCGCGCGGCGAATCGGCGGTGCGCACGACCATCCACACCTTCCTCGACGGCCTGGCCGAGGAGTGGGAAGACAGCCGCCCGGTGAAGGATTTCGTGTACGAGAATTCGATTGTCGACGACATGCCGGTGGCCTTCGATTCGGCCCTGAAGCAGACCGTCGACAACCTGCTCGACAATGCGCTGGAAGCCTCGCCGACCGGCTGGGTGGGCCTGAGCGCGAGCGTCGAGGACGACCAGCTGTGCGTGGTGGTGACCGACCGCGGACCGGGCTTTCCGCCTGCGGTGCTGGCCCAGTTCGGCAAACCCTACCAGAGCACCAAGGGGCGTTCGGGTGGTGGCCTGGGCTTGTTCCTGGTCGTGAATGTGGCGCGCACCCTGGGTGGCGCGGTGGTGGGAAGGAATAGAGATGAGGGTGGTGCGGAAGTGAAGTTGACGATTCCACTGGAAGCGATTCGCCTGGCCGGGGAGGGCGAGCATGCCTGAGACGCCAGTCCTGTTGATCGTCGAGGACGACGACGCGTTTGCGCGGACGCTGGGGCGCTCGTTCGAGCGGCGCGGCTACAAGGTGCTGCTGGCGCCCGGCTATGAAGAAGCCGCCGAGATTTTGCGCGAGCACGATCCGGGGTATGCGGTGGTCGACTTGAAATTGAAGGGGAATGCGTCGGGGCTGAGCTGCGTGCAGATGCTGCATGCGCATGATCCGGAGATGCTGATCGTGGTGCTGACCGGGTTTGCCAGCATCGGCACGGCGGTCGAGGCGATCAAGCTCGGGGCCTGCCAGTACCTGGCCAAGCCGTCGAATACCGACGATATCGAGGCCGCGTTCGGGCATGTGGCGGGCAGCACGGATGTGGAGGTGACGAACCGCTCGACCTCGATCAAGACGCTGGAGTGGGAGCATATCCACGCGGTGCTGGCGGAGACGGATTTCAATATCTCCGAAGCGGCGCGGCGGTTGGGGATGCACCGTAGGACGCTCGCGCGCAAGCTCGAAAAGCAGCGCGTTAAATAAACCCGGAACGGCGGCACGGTAGGGTGGGCGCTCCTGTGCCCACGCGTGAAATGTGAATATTGTTGGCCTGCTTTAGGCGCTAGCACTAAGCAAACTTCACGCGTGGGCACGGGGCGCCCACCCTACGGTATCCGCCAGTCGGGTTACAACCCGGCCAACAGCTTGCGCACGGCCTGGTGCGAGTCCAGCCAGCCGCTGTCGATCAGCTTCGGCTTGCACTCGGCACATTCCTCGAACGGGTTGCAGGAGTGGGCCAGCTCCACGTACCTGGAACCCACCACCGGCTTGGCCGCACGCGCATCGCGCGACGACGGCTCGGCGCCGGCATCGCCGCCAGCGCCAGCCGCCAGCCACTTCGTAAACGGCTCCACCGCCACCCCGTCCGGCACATACCAGCTCTTGCGGGTGGGATTCCAGCGCGCGCCCAGCGCCTTGGCTTCGTCTTTTTCCGCGTACGGAACCTTCAATACTTTCATTGCCGCCTCGTGTTCTGATTGCGGCATATTGTAAACGCCTCAGGGCGCCAGGACCAACCGATACCCGACTGCCGTTTCGGTAATCAGGTGGCGCGGCTGGGCCGGCTCGTCTTCCAGCTTGTGGCGCAGGTGGCCCATGTAGACGCGCAGGTAGTGCCCGTTCTCGCCGTTCGACGGCCCCCACACCGCTCGCAGCAGCTGCGGGTTGGTCATCACCTTGCCGGCATTTGCCACCAGCACCGACAAGAGCTTGAACTCCGTCGGCGTCAGGTGCACGCGGCTGCCGTTCTTCATCACGATACGCTCGACCAGGTCGACCGCGATGTCGCCGAAGCGCACGGTCGCGTCCGCTGTTTCCGGCTGGCGTTGGCGGCGCAGGGTCGCCCGGATGCGCGCCAGCAGCTCGCCCGTGCCGAAGGGTTTGGTCAGGTAGTCGTCGGCGCCGGCATCCAGTGCGCGGATCTTGGCCTGTTCGGCATCGCGCGCCGACAGCACGATGATCGGCATGCCCGACCACTTGCGCACATCGGCGATGAAATCGACGCCGTCGCCATCGGGCAGGCCGAGGTCGAGCACCACCAGATCGGGGCGGCGCGTGCCGGCGTCGATCAGGGCGCGTTTCAGTTCGGCCGCCTCGTGCACCTGCCAGCCTTCCTGCTCCAGTGCGGCGCGGACAAAGCGGCGGATCTGCGGTTCGTCTTCCACCAGCAGGGCGGTGGGGCGTGGTTCACTCATCGTGGACTTCCATGTCTAGGGGGTTCGGCTCGGGCAGGCTTGGGGGTGTGCCGCGCGGCAGCGAGAAGGTGACCATGGCGCCGCCCTCGGGCGCCGCGCCGGCAGCGATCTTGCCGCCATGCGCCTCGACGATGGCGCGGCAGATCGCCAGGCCCAGGCCCACGCCCGGCAGCGCGGACTCCTGCTGGCCGCGCACGAATTTCTCGAACAGCGCTTCCTCGCGGCCAGGCGGCAGGCCCGGGCCGTTGTCACTCACGATGACGTCGACCCGGTCCTCGCGCACGTGTGCGGCAATCGTGATCGTGGCATCCGGCGGCGTGTATTTTGCCGCATTCTCCAGCAGGTTCGATAGCACGCGTTCCAGCAGCACGGCATCGAAGCGCAGCAGCGGCAGGTCCGCCGGGATGCGCGTGCGGATGCTGCGGGCGCCCAGCGCCTGGCGCAGCGGCCGTAGCGCGCTGCCCACGGTTTCTTCCAGCGCCTGCCATTGCTGGTTCAAACGCACGGCGCCGCTTTCGATGCGCGCCATGTCGAGCAGGTTGGCGACCATGGTGCCGAGCCGGCGCGCTTCCTCGTGCAGGGCGGCCGCCGTTTCGCGCTCGTTCGCGGCCAGCGGCGGCGCGGCGCGCAGCAAGGACTCCGACAGGCCCACCAGGCTGGTAAGCGGGGTGCGCAAATCGTGCGACAGGGCGGCCAGCAGCGAATTGCGCAGGCGCTCGGACTCCATGCTGACCAGCGCGGCCTGGGCCACCTCAATGTAGTGCACGCGTTCCAGTGCGATCGCGGCCAGCGCCGCATAGGTGTCGAGCTGTTGGCGTTGCTCGGGCAGCGGCAGCCAGCGGCCTCCATCGGGTGCGATCGCCAGCACGCCGCGCGTGCGCATCGGCGCCACCAGCGGCAAATAGAACAGCGGACTGCCCGGCAGGGTGTGGGTGCCGTGGCCGGCAGGGGTGGCGTGATCGAAGGCCCATTGCGCGACGCCGGGGTCCAGGCCGGGCAGCGCATTGTCAAGGTCCGTGACATCGACCAGCAGCTTGCCGTCCGCATCCGGCAGCAGCAGCACGGCGCGCGCGCCAAAGGCGCCGGCGATGGTGGCGCGGGTCGATTCCAGCACCTGCTCGTTCTGCAGCGCGCCCGATAGTTCGCGTGCGAATTCATACAGCGAGTGGGCACGCGCCTCGCGCCTGCGCGCCACCTGCGCCTGGAAGCGCAGGCCGGCCGTCAGTTGGCCGGTGATCAGGCCCACGGCCAGCATCACGCCGAAGGTAATCAAATACTGCACGTCGCTCACCGCAAAGTTGTAGCGCGGCGGGACGAAGAAAAAGTCGAAGCCGGCCACGCAGACGCAGGTGGCCAGCACCGACGGGCCGCGCCCGAAGCGCACCGCCACCAGCAGCACGACCAGCAGGAACAGCATGGCGATATTCGCCAGGTCGAGCCAGGCCGACAGCGGCGAGAACAGCAGCGCGGCGCCCAACCCGATGAGCCCCGCCCACAGGTAGCGCAGCCGGTTCGGGTTGGCCGGCGCGGCGCCTGCGGATTCCTGGTTGGCGCGCGGCCGCGTGGCGGCGCCGGCGCCGACTTCGAGCAGGTCGACGTCGGGCGCCAGGCGGGACAGCCTGGCGTGCAGCGGCCGGGACAGGCGCAGCCGCTGCGCACGCGCGCGCCCCAGCACCAGGCGCTGCAGGTTGTGCGAGCGGGCATAGGCGAGCAAGGCCTGGGCCGGCTCGCCATCCGGCAGCACGGCCGTGGTGGCGCCCAGTTCCTGGGCCAGCTTCAGGACGCCCAGCGTGGCTTCACGGCGCGCATCCGGCAAGCGTTGCAGCGCCGGCGTTTCGACATACACCGCGTGCCAGGCGCAGTCGAGCTGGCCGGCCAGGCGCGCGCAGTTGCGCACCACGTGCTCGGCGTTGTCGCCGGGCCCGACACAGGCCAGCAGCGCGCCGTCGGTCTTCCATACCGGGGCAATCGCCTGCTCGATGCGGTAGGCGCGCACGTCGTCGCCGATGCGTTCGGCGGTGCGGCGCAAAGCGAGTTCGCGCAGCGCGATCAGATTCCCCTTGCGGAAGAAGTTGTTCGACGCGCGCTCGGCCTGGGCGCCCTGGTACACCTTGCCGGCCTTCAGGCGCGCCAGCAGCTCGTCGGCCGGCACGTCGACCAGCACGACTTCGTCGGCGCCATCGAACACGCTGTCGGGCACGGTCTCGGCCACCTTCACGCCAGCGATGCCGGCGACGACATCGTTCAGGCTTTCCAGGTGCTGCACGTTCAGGGTGGTGAAGACGTCGATGCCCGCGGCCAGCAGTTCCTCGACGTCCTGCCAGCGTTTCGGGTGGCGCGAGCCGGGCACATTCGAGTGGGCCAGCTCGTCGACCAGGACCAGCGCCGGATGGCGCGCCAGGGCAGCGTCGAGATCGAACTCGGGCAGTTCGCGGCCGCGGTAGGGCAGGCTGCGCGCCGGCAGCAGGTCGAGACCGGCGAGCAGGGCGGCCGTGTCCTGGCGCCCATGGGTCTCGACCACGCCGGCCAGCACGTCCGTGCCGCTTGAGGCCAGCTTGCGCGCCTCGAGCAGCATCGCATAGGTCTTGCCGACGCCGGCCGAGGCCCCGACGTAGATGCGCAGGCTGCCGCGCGCGTCGCGTCGTTCCTGCGCGCGCACCTGGGCCAGCACGGCGTCGGGATCGGGTCGGCTCATCATGTCAACAATCATGTCAGCGAGTATGCGGCATCTGGTCCTCAGTTGCCATATCCAGTGCCAGGTTCAGGGCCAGTACGTGGACCCGCGCCTCGCCGAACAAGCCCAGCCAGGGGCGCTCGGTATGCGCCTCGACCAAACCCAGCACGCGCTCGCGCGGGAAGCCACGCGCGGCGGCGACCCGGTTGGCCTGGTACAGCGCCGCGGCCGGGCTGATGTGGGGATCGAGGCCGCTGGCCGAGGCGGTGACCAGGTCGACCGGGATGGCGTCGCGATTGCTCGGGTCCACTATGCGCAGGGCGGCGATACGCGCGGCCACGGCATCCTTCAGGGCGGGGTTGCTCGGCCCCTGGTTCGAGCCCGAGGAACCAGCGCCGTTGTTCGGCGTCGGCGCCGTGGCCGACGGGCGGCCCCAGAAGTAGCGCGGCGAGGTGAAGGACTGACCAACCAGCTGCGAGCCGATTACCTTGCTGTCGTGTTCGACCAGGCTGCCGTTGGCCTGCCGGGGCAGGATCAGTTGCGCCAGGCCTGTGACTGCCAGCGGATAGGCCAGGCCGCACAGCAGGGTGAGGGCCGCAAACACGGCCAGGGCGGGACGAAGAGCGTTCTTCATGAATGTCTTTCAGGCGAGATTGAACAGGACCAGCAGCATGTCGATGGCCTTGATGCCGGCAAACGGCAGCAGCAGGCCGCCCACGCCATACACCAGCAAATTGCGGCGCAGGAGGGCGGTAGCGCCGATCGGACGGTAGGCGACACCCTTCAAGGCCAGCGGAATCAGCACCACGATGATCAGGGCATTGAAGATCACCGCCGACAGGATCGCCGACGAGGGACTGTGCAGCCCCATGATGTCGAGCGCCGCCAGTTGCGGATACACGCCGACGAACGCCGCCGGGATGATCGCGAAATACTTGGCGATGTCGTTGGCGATCGAGAACGTGGTCAAGGAGCCGCGCGTCATCAGCATCTGCTTGCCGATCTCGACGATCTCGAGCAGCTTGGTCGGGTTCGAATCGAGGTCGACCATGTTGCCGGCTTCCTTGGCCGCCTGGGTGCCCGAGTTCATGGCCACGGCCACGTCGGCCTGGGCCAGGGCAGGGGCGTCGTTGGTGCCGTCGCCGGTCATCGCCACCAGGCGGCCTTCGCCCTGGTAGCGGCGGATCAGGGCCAGCTTGTCTTCGGGCGTGGCGTCGGCCAGGAAGTCGTCGACGCCGGCTTCGGCGGCAATCGCTGCGGCGGTGAGCCGGTTGTCACCGGTGATCATCACAGTCTCGATGCCCATACGGCGCAGGGCGCCGAAGCGTTCGCGGATGCCGCCCTTGACCACGTCCTTCAATTCGACCACGCCCACGACGCGGGCGCCGTCTGACACGGCCAGTGGCGTGCTGCCGCGGCGCGAGGCATCGTCCACCGCGCGAGCCACGGCTTCCGGCCAGGTGCCGCCCAACGATTCCACATGCTTGCGCACTGCGCTGGCGGCGCCTTTGCGGATCACCCGTTCACCGAGGTCAACACCGCTCATGCGGGTCTGGGCCGTGAAGGGCACGAACACGGCGCCGAGCGACGCCAGCTCGCGCTCGCGCATATCGAAGCGGGTCTTGGCCAGCACCACGATGCTGCGGCCTTCCGGCGTTTCGTCGGCCAGCGAGGCCAGTTGCGCCACATCGGCCAGCTGTGGTTCGGTCACACCCGGGGCGGGAATAAAATCGCTGGCCTGGCGGTTGCCGAGGGTGATGGTGCCGGTCTTATCCAGCAGCAGCACGTCGACGTCGCCGGCCGCTTCCACGGCGCGGCCGGAGGTGGCGATGACATTCGCGCCCATCATGCGGCTCATGCCGGCCACGCCGATGGCGGACAGCAGGCCGCCGATGGTAGTCGGAATCAGGCACACCAGCAGGGCGACCAGGGTCGTCACCGACACCGGCGCGCCGCTGCCGGCGGCGTCCACCGCGAACAGCGAGAACGGCAGCAGCGTCACCGTCACCACCAGGAACACCATGCTCAGCGCCACCAGCAGAATGGTCAGCGCAATCTCGTTCGGCGTCTTGCGGCGCTCGGCGCCTTCGACCATGGCGATCATGCGGTCGAGGAAGGTCTCGCCGGGATTCGCGCTGACGCGCACCACCAGCCAGTCCGACAGCACACGGGTGCCGCCGGTGACGGCGCAGAAGTCGCCGCCCGCTTCGCGGATGACGGGCGCGGATTCGCCGGTGATGGCGCTTTCGTCGACCGAGGCGATGCCCTCGATGGCTTCGCCGTCGATCGGGATCACGTCGCCGGCTTCGACCAGGATCACGTTCCCCTTGCGCAGCTCAAACGCGCTCAGGGGCAGCCAGCCGCTGCCATGGCGCGGTTCGTTCAGCTTTTTCGCGATGGTGGCCACCTTCAGGCCGCGCAGCGAAGCCGCCTGCGCCTTGCTGCGGCCCTCGGCCAGGGCTTCGGCAAAGTTCGCGAACAAGACCGTGAACCAGAGCCAGACGGCGATGGCCAGGATGTAGCCGGACGGCGCGTCGCCGGCGCCGCCCAGCGAGTGGATGAACAGCAGCGTGGTGAGAATGCTGCCGGCGTAGACCACGAACATGACCGGGCTGCGCAACTGCACGCGCGGATCGAGCTTGGCAAAGGCGCCCTTGACGGCAGGGCCGACCAGGGTGGGGTCGAACAGCGTCAGCGCGCGCTTCGGCGCCGGCGCTGCTGGTGAATGGACAGGAATGGTTGCAGACATCGTGTACTCCAGGGAGGATTCAGCGGGCGAACAGCTGCAGGTGTTCTGCAACCGGGCCAAGGGCAAGCGCGGGCACGTAGTTCAGCACCCCGACCAGCACCACGATGGACACCAGCAGGAACACGAACATGGGGCCGTGGGTGGGCAGGGTGCCGGCGGTGGCATTCAACCGCTGCTTGGCGGCCAGCGAACCGGCAATCGCCAGCACCGGCACGATCACGGCAAAGCGCCCGAACCACATGGCAATCGCCAGCATGGTGTTGTAGAAGGGCGTGTTCGCCGACAGGCCGGCAAAGGCGCTGCCGTTGTTGTTGGCGGCCGAGGTAAAGGCGTACAGCACTTCGCTGAAGCCGTGCGCGCCGGGATTGGCGAGGCCGGCCTTGCCGACGTCCGCCACCACCGCAATCGCGGTACCGGCCAGCACCAGTACCGGCACCGCCAGGATCACGATGGCGGCCATCTTCATCTCGAACGCCCCGATCTTCTTGCCCAGGTATTCCGGCGTGCGGCCGATCATCAGGCCGGCCACGAACACGGCCAGGATCGCGAACACCAGCATGCCGTACAAGCCCGAGCCAACGCCGCCGAACACCACTTCGCCCAGCTGCATCAGCACCAGCGGCACCATCCCGCCCAGAGGCATGAAGGAATCGTGCATGGCGTTCACCGCGCCGCAGGAAGCGGCGGTGGTGACGGCCGCGAACAGGCTGCTGGCGGCGACGCCGAAGCGCACCTCTTTCCCTTCCATGTTGCCGCCGGCCTGCAGGCTGCTGACGGCCTGGTCGACGCCGAGCGCCTGCAGCACCGGGTTGGCCTGCTGCTCGAAGGCCGCAACCGCCACGGCGCCAAGCACGAACAGCAGCGTCATGGCGGCCAGCACGGCCCAGCCCTGGCGCCGGTCGTTCACGATGCGCCCGAAGGTGAAGCACAGCGCCGCAGGAATGAGGAAGATCGCCAGCATCTGCGCGAAGTTGGCCAGCGCGGTCGGGTTCTCGAACGGGTGGGCCGAGTTGGCGTTGAAGAAGCCGCCGCCGTTCGTGCCGAGCAGCTTGATGGCTTCCTGCGAGGCGACCGGGCCCATGGCCAGCAACTGGCTGCTTGCTCCGCTCCTGGCATCGATCAGCGCCACTTCTTTATATGCGTCGAAGTTCTGGATCACGCCCTGGCTGACCAGGAACAGCGCGAACAGAAGCGACAGCGGCAGCAGCACGTACAGCGTCGAGCGCGTGAGGTCGACCCAGAAGTTGCCGATGGCGCCACTGGAGCGCGCATTGAAGGCGCGCATCAGCGCAAAGGCAACCGCGATGCCGGTGGCGGCCGAGAAGAAGTTCTGGCCGGCCAGGACCAGCATCTGGCTCAGGTAACTCATGGTCTGTTCGCCGCCATAGCCCTGCCAGTTGGTGTTGGCGACAAAGCTGACGGCGGTGTTGAACGAGGAATCCGGCGACACGCCGGGCAGGGCCTGCGGGTTCAGCGGCAGCATGCCTTGCAGGCGCTGGACGCCGTAGGTGAACAGGGCGCCGACGCCGTTGAAGAGCAGGAGCGCGACGGCATAGGCGCGCCATCCCTGGTCCTGCGCGGCGGCGGGGCCGGCGGCGCGGTACAGCAGGCGTTCGACCGGCGCCAGCAGGCGCATGCCGGGCACGGCATCGCGCCCCGCGACGTGGGCCATGAACAGGCCCAGCGGCCAGGCCAGGGCCAGCAGCACGAGTAGAAAAGCGGCGAGCAGCAGCATCGATTGGGTCGTCATTAAAGGTCCTCCGCTTTCAGGAGCGCGTAGACCAGGTAGACGAGCAGGGCGCCGGCCAGCAGGCCGGCTCCTAAGTAAAGGCCGCTCATTTGCCGCCCTCCAGGCGCGCACACAGCGCCGCCAGGGCGCAGGACAGCGCCGTAAAGCCGCCCAGCGCGGCAATGAAGATCACATCCATGGATAACCCTCGGGTTGTTCTTGTTGTTGGAAGCCTAAGGCGGGCCGCGTCAAGATGGGGTAAAGACCTGGCCCGCCGGTG
>Ga0308160_10002019_pt1 | contig 25935 bp, 42 predicted proteins | sample PhyFR1_FD_201036 | JGI IMG/M metagenome (GOLD analysis project Ga0308160, IMG submission 201036) | Phyllosphere microbial communities from UC Gill Tract Community Farm, Albany, California, United States - DLSLF.R1 | ecosystem: Host-associated > Plants > Phyllosphere > Unclassified | place: USA... | reverse complement strand
CCCGCCCCCCCCGCCGCCCCCCCGCCCCCCGCCCCCCCCCCCCCCGCCCCGGCCCCCCCCCCCCCGGGGCAGCGATGCAGGTCAGCTTGTCGCTCATGACATCGCGAGCAGACCCAGCCCGCTGGCATACGGCCGAGACCGGACTACGTACCGAGGCCGTCCTCCTTGCTTTTCAGCTCGACCTTGCCCTGCTTCTCGGCCTCGAGCTGCCGCTCGAGCTCGGCGACGCGGGCGAGCGCATCGCTCACGGCCTGCTCATGCTCGATCTCTTGCCGCAGCTGGGCGGCCTGTGCTTCCTCGAGCTCGTGCTGGAGCGAGAACGACGCCTTGTCAGAGGCGGCGGCGGCCGACGTCGACGAGCCGGCCTCGGCTGACATCTCTGGCGGGGAAGGGAGGCGAGAGGTCGGCGAGAGGGCACGCGGTGGACGGGCCGCCGGTCGCGAGTCGCGGGGGGCTCTCGGAGGTGGGGTATGCGCCTGGGAGAACCTGTTCCGCTGCTGAGTGGGACTGAGGAGCGACGACGACGACAACGACGATAGGCAAAGGGGGAGGGTAGGGCAGATGGTCGGGCGTCGGCGGCGGCGACGGCGTGTCGTCGAGACGTCGGCCTGGGACGATCCGTCCTCGCGGGTCCGTCGGCCGATGCATCCCTCGCCCCTACCTGGCCGCCAGCTGCCTGCCCTGCCTTTGCCACGACTACCGGCTTCCCCAATGCTTTCAGAGGATGCGCACCCCTTGTTTACCTCATCGCGAGGCTGCACAGTGGATCGTTGGCCAGAGACCGGCGAGCACGGGTGCAGGTACACATTCTTTCAGAAGAGGAGGGAGGTTTGGCAATGGAGGGGAGGCTTCGGTTGCACCAAGAGCAACAGGCTTTCACTCGTCGGACGACGGGCTGGACGAGGGCAAGGGCAATGACGGGCCGGACGAGGCCGAGGGCAGGAACGCGTCAGCAGTCGACCGCCAGATCAGGCAGCTCGGACTCGAGAGCAGAGCGACGCACCTGCCGTGGGCGGGGCGAGACGCATAGCCATCCCGACCTCCGCGCTCGCGCGGCCGCCGGCTGGCCTCGTCCTTCGGCGGGTTGGGAAAGTTGACGATCAGTTCAACATCGCCGACCTGGACGTTGCTGAGGCGCCGCTTGGCCTTGGACGCCGAGTCGATGTCCCGGAAGCGGAGGAACGCAAACGGGTGGAGGACGCCGGTGTCCCGGTAGTAGCCTCGGGTGAGCTCGAACGGGTTGTCCTTGAGCAAAGGCTCAATGACGGCCTCCAGGTCGGTGGTGTCGACCTTGGCCAAATTGCCGATGTAAAGTTTGTTGGAGGCAGGCGTTGACTCTCTCTCCCTGCGCCGACGGGCTTCCGGACCCTCGGCAAAGTCGGCGGCAAGGGGCTCGGCGTCGGTCGGCCGGCTGACGAGCTGGGGGATGGCCGCGGTCGCATCTTCAATCGACGAGAAGGTGATAAAGCCGAACCTGCGGTACGAGCCGTCATCTTTCGTGCCAACGAAAGCCTGCAGGGCACCACCGTACTCCTTGCCGATGGCGAGCAGGCCTGCAAAGGGAGGCAGGAGAAAGGTCAGCGCGGCGGCCCAGGCCAAATCAATCAAGGACACCGGCCTAGACGACTGACCGTCCGTGTTGGTGCCCTCGGGCAGGTTTGCAACGAACACCCGGTTCGACGGCGGGAAGCTCTTGCGCGGACCAGGACCGGGCCGGGTGTGGCGGTCCGACGGGCTCGGGGTCTCGTCGCTGTACGAGCGGAGGCCGGTCGGCGAGGAGGCGGCAAGGACGGCCGAGCGGAGGATCGAGGCCGGCCGGGCCACCTGTCGGACGACGAGGGGCGAGAGCGAGGCCCGCGATAGGGTCGGGGCGGCAGAGCGGAGGGCGCGGGCGAACATGATGCAAGGCGATGGGGGTTGGTGGGTGGAGGAACGAGGGTGGGCGCACGGCGTGGCGAGCGACAAAAGGGCGAGGCGGGCGGGCGGCAGCAGCGCGGCGGCCCGCACTGGCGGAGGGATGGAGCGAGCGGCACCGACCGACGGTCGTGCGCCTTAGAAAGAGCCGACCGCAAGACGACTACTGCCCTGACGCCTGACCTACGCCTGACCTACCTTGCGAAGCGAGCGGGACGTGCATTACAACATTTTTCGAGAAGACAGGCTGTGCGTGCGAGGAGATACAGACAAGAGTGGGCACGCAAAACAGGGCGGCCCGACAAGAGGGCTCAGACGGGAGAGGGCGACGGCAGGCATTCCGCCGGCGACGACGACCGATGTCCGTCGTAGGCGAGCGTCTCGAGGGCGACGAGCTCGGCGGACCCGCTGCTCGCCATCGAGTCGGCTCGGGGCTTGTGGGAGGAAGCAGCTTGGTTTCTTGAGCACCCATCCTCGACGCCGACGCCCTCGCAGCCAGCCGCGTCGGATCTGGCGGCGAGGTCGTCGTCATCGTCGTCGAACGACACTCTCGAGCGGTCGTGCGAGAGGCGCATCGGCGCCCGAAGAGTGCCAGAGAGGACCTGGCCGTCGCCCGAGCTAGGGAGGTGCGGGCCAGTGAGCGAGTGCTTGCCGCTGTTGAGGGCACGGATCGCGGCCTCCTCGCGCTTCTCGTTGTCGCGGCTCGAGTGGTGGCGCTCGGACTGCGAGGTTGCGAAGAAGAGGACTGCCGCAGGACCAAAGGGAAGGTCAGCCTGGCACGAGCCAGAACGATCGAAGTCCTGAAGGCGGACCCACTCCAGCTGTTGACGATGACATCAGAGCCGCAGGCCATCATGCAGACGTAGCTTAGCTCAAGCGGGTGGACGATGAGGAAGATCGCCTGAGCGGACGAAGGGGCCGGGTCAGCCAGAGGGGTGTCGGACCATAGAAGGGGGCCGAGACGGACGTTTGCGCCGTTCACCGCCATCGACAGGACGGCCGCGACGAGCGAGCGGATGGCGACCGATCGGATGACGGGGCTGACGAGCTGCGCTCGCGACGACAGAAGCGACCGGACGAAGACAGCCGTGAGAAAGGCGACGAGGACGAGGTCGTACGAGACGACGGTCGCGCTCGCATAGCGTTCCAGGCCGATCCGGCAGACATTCTTGCCGTCGATGGCGGAGCTCCGGCCTGTCCCGAAGCCGATGGCGACGTCAGAATAGAGGCGCACAGAAGCACAGCAGGCGAGCCGCGGTAGGACGCACCGACGAGCATCAGCACGAGGATGGCCGTCGCAGGCAGCGTCAGCGCGAGGCAGGCGAGGTAGAGCTTCGACCTCAACCTCGGCTTGCGGACCGGCTGGACGATCCGGACCTTCTCGATCAGGAAGAGAATGACGGTCCCCTTTGTAAGGCTGTAGATGACGATGCAGGTGAGGTTGACGCTGGCGCAGGCCTGGTCGCTGGCGTTGGCGCCGATGCCAAACAGGATGACGAGACTCGCGACGAAGAAGAGGGCGCTGAAGACCCAGTTGGCGAGCGTGCAGAAGCGGGCGACGCTCCAGCTCGTCCAGGACGAGAGCGAGGTGACCTTGAGCTCGGTCGTCCGGCGGCCGAGGAAGACGGCCAGGCTGAAGAGGGAGAAGAGGACTGCACCGGGGGGCAGGCGAGTGCATCAGCTTCCGGCTGCAGACCTCGGATGCTCTCCAGCGAGCAACGCTGCCGACTGACAGTGGCAGAGGGTGCCTATCCGAGCGGCCTCAGAGTGGAAGTCGACCGTTGCGAGGGGCATGGCGGAGGAGGAGGACGACCCGGCAGGCGAGGGTGGGGTGCGAAGGGTGACGGTGAGGGTCGCTCCTGTCGAAGTCATGTCGTTGGCGCGACCCTCAGCTGAAGCCTGCCTGGACCCGAGGGCCGTTCGCTCGACGCCGGCATTCTCGGCGAGGGAAGTGGCTGTGAGCTTGGTCAGGGGGGCGAAGCTCGAAGGAGAGTTTGAGGAGCGTTGTCTCGCCTCCTCGACTCAAGCGGGCCGCGCCGCGATGCCCGAGCGTCCAGCCCTGGACCTGCAGCCCGCCCGATTACGACCTCGCAGCCGCTCGTATCGCTTTGAGGTCTGGAGACGCGAGAAAAAGGGAGGTGGCGGTGGTTGGCGACGGGCGGATCAGGCGTCGTCGCCGGCGTCGCAGAGCGTCCGTGCCGGCCAGCTTGAGCTGCCGAGCGGCGCGCAGCGGCAGCGACCGTCTACCATCGTTCAACGTCGTCCGAGGAGGAGGCGTCAGGATACACAAGGGGCGTAGATCGCATCGGGGCTGTACAAAAGAGAAGTAGTGGTGGTGGCATCTAGTATGAGGGAGCAAGGACATCATGGCCGGACGGGACCCAGCGTCAGGGCTGGACCCGGCGTTTCCGGAGGCATCTCGAGGGGATCGCCTTCCGCGCTGGTCGACGAGCTGGCCGGCGACTGGTAGAGCAGCCTGGCGACACGCGAAGGCCCTCGCGACTCGAGGCCATCCTTGTCGTCGTCCTGGCCGCTCAACGGCGTCTCACACGCCGAGGCTGCTTCGTCGGGCACTCCGGCGCTCGTCGTCGAGTAGGACGACTGGCGAGCCATCCGCTCAGACGTCGCCAGCGACGAGGACGAGCACTTGCATGCCAGGACGGGCGGCTGCGACGGTTGGCGAGCACCGCTGATGGGTCCCAGCCGAAGATCGCCAGCGAGGGCTTCCAGCATGTCGAGATGGTCGTCGCGGTCACCGACGACACCACGCGAGTTCTTGCCGCCGCCGACGCTGCCACTGCCAAGGGCGCGAATCGCCTGCTGCTCGCGCTTCTCGTTGCCGTTCGATGAGCCCTCGTCGTCCGTTCGGATGGTGACGACAAACAGCACGATCGCATTGACGATGATGTCCATCGTGCAGGTCAGGAGGCAAAGCCAGGCGAGCTTCCTGCAAGGCAGCGCAAAACCGGTTGGCGTCAGCATCAGACCGCACCATCCTGCTCCTAGACAGAGAGGTCCAGCTCGACGGACCTCTTTGCGATCGAGAGGTAGATGACGTTGGCAAGTGTGCTCGAGATGGCAACGATAGCAGCAACGAGCTGCGAGGAAGAAGGGGGTCGAACGTCAGCAGAGGCCTTGACGGCCCGATGCAGGCGACGAAGCCATCACGCACGCTCTTGGTCGCAACGCGCTTGATCATCGGCGAGATGATGTCCCGGTCCCGGATGAGGGGCGTGCAGAAGCCGTACGTAAGGAAGGAGACGACAATGCTGTCGTAGAAAGGGACACAAGAGCGGGGATCAGCTACGCTCCCTCGATGATAGCGGTGTCACCCTCAGAGACGGCTCACATATCGAAGCACGCGATTGGCAGCGTCGAGTAGAGCTCCAGACCCATGTGGCAGGTGCCGCGCGAGTCAATGTCGGTCCGGCGGCCTGGTCGCAGACACAGACATGTCGACGGTCAGAAAGCAGAGCGGATGCACGTTAGGCCCGTCGAAGGAGACGCACCGAAGACCATGAGGACGATAAAGGCGGTGCACGGGACCGAGATCATCGTGAGCAGGGCGAGGTACTGCTTTGACCGAAGCCGGGGTTTCTTGACCGCCTGGACGACTCGCAGCTTCTCAAGCAGGAACAGATAGAGCCAGAATTTGCTGCTCGAGTAGAAGCAGAGGCAGAGGAGCGAGCTCGCGTTGCACGTGCTCGTCGACTTGCTCATGCCCGTCCCAAACGAGAGGACCAAGGCAGCAAAGACGTAGGCGGCGCTGCAAACATGGGGGGAAGCAAAGAACCGGCAGGCGTCAGCGAACCGGCGGGGCAGGCAGAAAACGCCGGCGCCACTCACGAGAGGATCCAAACCATGAGGCACGCGATGCGAGCGATGCTGAGCGCAGTTAGCGACGCGAGCTTGGACGTCCTCCGGCCGAGGATGTAGGTGATGAGCATCAGGGCTGGAAGGGGAGAGGGGAGCTCTGTTAACTTCCAGGAAGTCGAGTAAAGCCCATGGACGATTCGCGGTCGACGTACTGAGAAGGACTGGAGGTCATCGCGGGAGGGAGGGAGAAAGAGCTCGAGGGCCGTCAGTCGGCCGCATGGCGTCACTCGCAACCGGGACCGAGCCTGCTGGCGACGTACGGGTGATCAGATACAGCAGCCGCAACGACTCGCGCGGGAATACGACGGGCGGGCCGACATCGGGATGGTCCGTGTAGATGAGGTGCGGCATGCCTGGACACGGGGGGTGAAGGTCGATCGACCTGGCAGGCGGAGAAGAGGCCAGGCCGGGGGTCGCCGGGCGGTGGCGGGGCTGGCGGAAGCCGGCGAGCGACGGGCGGCGGCGGATAGCAGGTCGTGTGCGCGCGAAAAGGTGAAGTCGAGCGAGCGGTGGCCTTGCTTGAGAGCTGTGGGCGGCGCGTCGAAGAGAAGGGGAGAGCGCGGTGCAAAGATGCGGTCGGGCGGTGGTGGGTGTCTGCTCGTTTTGACGAGCCTCGTCAGGATGAGGTAGGAGCGGCCGGCGTCGGACAAGCCGCACGGCCAGCGCTCGCAGCCGCGGTCGATCAGCCAAGGGGGTCTCTACAATGAAGGGGGGGAGAGCGCGGTGGGCCTGGACTCGCTGCGAGGTCCGTTTCAGCTGGCGCTCTCTGCCTGCGGTCGCGTGGGCCCAGCGTGCAGGAGCAATTCGCTCGGCGATTGGATGCCCCTGCCCCTCATGGCGGAGGGCCGTTGCGCCACCGTTCTCTACTGAGCGCAAAGTGATGCCCCGCTGCCTGCTGCTGCCCCACAGCCAGGTCAGTGTCGAGCTCTGCGATCAGTCTGCGCGACGGGCCCTTCCTCGCAAGCGCAAGGGTTAGGCTTTTGCGGGAGGGAAAAGCTAGTATGTCAGTCGGTCCCGCCTTCGAAAGGGGCAGAGATCGAGGACAAAAGGGCCGGCCGGGCCGGCCTGCTTCATTGGCACCCAGAAGCTTATGTGGTGGCGTCGCAAGCCGCCGAGACCGAGCAGCGAAGACGGCGTCCGACGACTTCAAAGGGAGGAGAGACAGGACCCCTGCGGCAGAGCACAGGAAGCGCCGCTGAGCGAGCAGGCCGCCGCAACGCAGATGGCAAGCCTTGCAGACTGATCCGTAGAAGGGACCTCCGCCATGGGCCGTCTAAGGAGACGCGACAGCGACCTCCTGCAAGCCGTGAGGGCAGGCGAGCGCAATTGATCGCGGCGGCCCCGCAGCGTCTTGCTCGCCCTCTGAGTCTCGGGAGCCGTGCAGCGCCCGGGGTTTGCGCTCGGAGAGCATCGGATGGCGGCATCCTGTCAGAAGTAGCTCTTGTCGAGCCGACCAGATCCAGGAAGCGTCGTCGAGAGTGAGGTTCGCAGCCGCGTCGACAAGCGAACGGCACCGCAGGTCGTCAGCGTGCAGTCAGCTGCAACCTCGTCCGTCGCGAGCAGCAAGTCTGGCAGCAGCAGCCTGCTCTACCCCGCCGCCGATCACCGGCTCCGACCGACGTGGGCCGGGCGGTCCGGTCCTATTGCCAGCGAGAGCGGGAGGAAGGAGAGGGAACGTCAGCGCTTGGCGGGTACGCATGGTGCGCCGAGGTGGACGGCACGGACAAACTGACGAGTAACGCGACACCGAAAGGGAGGGACGCACGACGGTCTGTCGGGGCGCACGTTCTGATTCATCGGGGAGGTGATGTGATGCTGGCATGACTAAGGAAGCCTGTCTGGGCTGGCTGAAGGATCTGGCGTCGGGGGGCAAAGGGTAGGGTGACGAGATGGAGCGGGGGTCAAACCGGCCGGCCGGCATAGCGATGAGCAAGCAAGCCGCGGTCGGCACGGACGTCGTCGCGGGACCCAAATCACAATCCTCACAGCCAGAGCGGTCTCGAGAGCTCAGCCCAGGAAGGGAGCGGATTGGCGGGGCAAGCGGCAGATGCAGAGCCGTGGTGGTCATCGGCGAGACGAGAATCCGACGAGCCGCAAGACAAAGGGCCGAGGACTGCGAGTGCGAGGAGCTTTCCAGACGGCAGATCATTGAAGGAGAGGCAGGAGAGACGGGGTAGCGCAATGCCATTGAGAAGGGAGCGAGACCAGCGGAAAGGGTTGCGCGCACGGCCAGGGGAACGAGAGAGCCTCAGGAAAGGGGACCGGAGAGAGACAGAGAGCCCGGAAGGGGTAGGAGAAACGGATGCGGAGGCCACCGCCAGCTTAGAACATCGAGGAGAACGAGCGATCTGCTTTTGGAGAGGAGGATGCGATGCGGGGATTTGGGAGAGAAGGGGAGGGCACTGCCGCGAGGCGAAGGCAGCGTCGGGAGAGGGAGGGAGCGTTGCTCAGCGCCCCATCTTCTCGCCAAAGGTCGACGTCGACGAGGCCAGGTCGCCACCAGGACTGCTGCTGCCATCGTCGTCGCGGACGCGAGCGAGGGCGGGCAGGACGACAATCTCGTCGTCGGTCGGGTGGAAGGCGTAGTCGTCGGTGAGGCCCTCGGTCGGCGTGTGCCGGTGCTCGTCGGGGTGGACGGCCGTCGCGTCGCTCTCGTGGTACTCGGTGACGATCTCGGTGACGACGGCGACCTGAAGAGATGTTGATGCGACGACGGGTCAGTCGATGCACATGTCGGGCAGCAGCAGTCAAGATGGACGCACGCCTGCGGTCGACTGCAGGCCGATCGAGCGCTCCTCAATGCTGTCGACCTTTTCGTGATGGAGGCCGAGGGTGCGCTTCAGGTTGCCGAGCAAGGACTTGGTCGCCCGCGGGTCGACCTTGGGCTGCGCCGGTCGGCTGAGCTCAAACGGTCGCTGGGTGAAATCAAGCTCGGCCGCCTTGATGGCCGCAGCTGCCTTGTCGGCATCGTCGCGCGGGATGACATAGCCACCTGGTGGGCCAGCCGTCGGCGCGCGAAAAGCCGGGCGAGAGTCAGTGCCAGGCGTGAGACGAGGGGAGGGGCGACGAAGCAGCCAGAGAACTCGAGGACGGACCGCCATCCTCAGGCGAGACGTCGGTCTCGCCAAGCTTTGTCGGGTCGAGCGGCTCGACCGGCTCAGGGAAGTAGACGTAGTCGTTGCGACCGCCGCCAAAGACGCTCGAGCCTGGGTGGTGGACGCCCCGCGAGCCGCTGGGTGCGCCGCCACCACCGCCGCGTGCAACGATGACCGTCGGCTTGCCGCCGCTCCGCATCGCAAACGACTGGACGGCGGCCGAGGGCGAAGACATGCCAGGAGCCGGCTGCTCTTTCTGGAGGACATCCTCCCGCTCCGTAGCGGTCGCGCTCGAGCCGCCCGACATTGTCACGTAGAAGAGCACGAGCGCGTTGATGGTAACGTCGGTGCCGCACGATCCGAGCTGGAGAGATCGTGCCTCGGGCGGCGGTCAGCATCGATCGAATGGAGGGGTCCGAATGCGACAAAAGGACACTCACGCAGACCCAGCCGAGCTGGCGGCCGTGCATGAGCGTGAGGACGAGAATGTTGACCGTCGACGTCGTCAGCGCCATGAGCGCGCTGAGCATGGTCCGGATTGCGACCCGACGGATCTTGGGGTTCTTGAACGACGACGTCAAAATTGGCCAGACGAACAGCATCGTCAGGAAGACGTTGAGAAAGAGGTCGTAGATGAGCAGCGACAGCGAGCTGGACGAGAACGATGGCAGTCAGCGAGCTGACCATGTACGAGCAGGCAGCTCAAGTGACAACGAGTTGCCGAGGGACGCACGCAAACTTCTCGAGGCCGATGTGGCAGGCCCGGTTGTGGCGGTCAATGTCGGCGACGCGGCCGACGATCATCAGGACGAGGATGACGATGTAGGGCGTCCAGAACACGAGGCAGATGCGGTAGAGCGGCGACTTGAGCCGCGGTTTGGACGTGTTGCTGACAATGTGCACCTTCTCGATCAGGAACAGGTCTGCCGGACGGCGGCAGGGACCAGGGGTCAGTGCAGCGCCGCTGTGCTCAGGCCCGAAAGGGACGCACAGATCAAAACCTTGGACGAGGCGTAGAAAAAGATGCACGAGAAGATGCCGAGCGAGCACGTGGCCGGGCTGAACGACATGCCGACGCCGAGGATGAGGATCCCGGACGAGTAGACGAAGGCCCAGCTGCGTGGAGAGCGGCGCGTCAGACGACGAGTCAGCCCGTTGGTCTGGACGAGGGCAGGCGAGGGGAACGAGGGAGGCACGAGCAGACGTAGACGCCGAGGCAGGTCAGGCGTGGCAGCGACCACTGCCGGTAGCATGCGACCGAGAAGGGGTTAAAGCGGAGCGAGCGCCGAGCGAGGATGAAGCTGAGGATCGAGCTGCCTGCCGGCGTTGCAGAGTCGAGGCAACGGTCGAAGGAGGGCGTCAGCACACTTGGACTCCTGACGCGGTTTTTCAAAAGGGCCGACGGCGAGCGGCTCACCGGTCAGGACTGGGGCAGTCAAGTGGGGTAGCGTCAGCGAGTGCGGTCGACGTCGGGGCGCAAGACGAGCGACTGACAGATGACGGCCGACAGGGCCTGCATCTCTGGCCGCGGGAAGACGACGTTGGGAGGCATCTCGGGGAAGTCGGTGTACGCGCCGTGCATGGCGGGCATAGGGTGTCGAGCGGCAGCTCCGGGAGGAGGGAGGGCTGAGGGAAAGAGGGAAAGAGGGGTGGTTGGCCGTCGGGTCGGAAGGGTGCTGGAAGGGTGAGTCGGCAGGCAGAGAGAGACTGGTGTGAGGACTGGCTTGGGAGACTTGAGTGACCTGGGTGCTGGAGGAGGAGGAGGGGAGGAGGTGACTGGGTGGGTGGAGAAAAGAAGACAGGACGACAGCTGTCGCCCGAGGGCGAGGCGGCGACAGGCAGTGCTGCGCGCCGCGCCGAGCCGGCGGCAGGCAAACTCAAAAGTCGAGTGGGACGCGTCGTCGTGTGCCTGGCGTGCCTGCCAACCAGTGCGCCGCGCCCTGCTCAACCCTCCTCGATGAGGCCGTCAGTGCGATGCCGTCAGCAGGCAGTCATCAGAATCGGATACGACAGGAGCGGGCCCCTAGGGCGGCGTCAGACAGCGCGGCTCTGGCTGGCTCAGGGACGAATGCTCATGGAAGCGTTTCCGGTCGAGAGAGAGAGAGGGGGGCGTGAAGAGAGTGCGAGCGAGAGAGGAGCGGCTCCTTGAAATGTACGTTCAGCCTGCGGTGGCAGGAAGTCAGCGGGTGCAGCGTCTGTAGCGCTCGGGCGCCGGCGACAGCCAGCGTCGGGTTCGACGTACGTTTGCAGTCGCAGACGCGGGCAAGCAGGCCCGGGTCGGCCTCGATGACGGTCAGGGCCTGCGAGCAGGCCGACCGCATCGCAAAGTTCTCGGTTTCGGCGACCGCCCGTGCGAGACGGACCTTGTGCAGGAGTACTGGCAAGCAGGCAAGGGCCAGGCGCGTCAGGAGCGTTTACGTTCAGCCTTCGTGCCCAGGAGGAGCAAGGACGAGCATGGCGACCTTCGCACCTGTGACCTTCTTTTGATGCTTGTCGTCGCCGCCGCCGCCGCCTCCCGACGCGATGCGCGAGGGCTTGATGATGTCGAGACCGGAGCAGCGCTGTCAATCGGATAGAGGCCGGTCGGGGGTCAGTAAGCGTGCCCTCGATCCGTCAAACCCTCGATCAACTCACCCGGGCAGCCACGAGCTTGGCGAGGATGGACGCCGGCTCTGCAAGGAAGGTACGCGAGGTCAACGCTGGATGGGTGGCAGAAAGGAACGGTAAGGGGGGACGCACGCTCTGGCATCGAGTGCATGCCACTCATGTACTTGCTGAGGAACGGCTTGAAGACGGCGTCAAAGAAGTGCTCGCGCGGCTCGACGGCCGAGTAGCCGCCGTCGACCATGAGCGCGCCGATGACGGCCTCCACCAGGTCGCCTACCGCCTGAATCGGTTCAGGATAGGGTGAGCGCCGGTCGATGGCAAGGCAGGGGGATAGCCCCAAGCGAGCGACGGACCTTTGGCGCGTCAAGGTCGGCCCAATACACCTTGAGGGGACGCTTCTCCTCGGCCGCAGCCTCCAGCTCCTGCTTCTGGGCCTGCATGACGTCGCGCGCGTAGCGCTCGACCGCGCGCCAAACAGCGGGCGCCTCTGTGATGAGCACCTTGTGCAGGCCGATCTCGACACAGAGCGCCGAGAGGGCGACGTTGGAGACGATGTTAGACTATGGGAAACCGAGAGTCGAAGGGGGTCAGGTCGACCGGTGCGAGTCCCACGACCAATGAGGTCCGTACCTTGAACAGGACCATCTGGCCGACCGAGGCTGCAGGGAGGCGCTCGTGCAGGTACGTGATGGCCACTGCGAGCGAACGAGAAGAGAGGGGTCAGCAAGGGCGGCCAGTTGAAGAACGCCGGCCGCGACGCACAGAGATCAAGGACGGCGTCGCCGAGGTACTCGAGCCGTTGGAAGTTGGAGTCGTTGCCCGCTTCGCGCATCTGCCAGGCGACGGCGAGGGTCGTCATCAGCCATGCGACAATCGACCAGAGTCACATCGAGACGCACGAGCGCCGCCTGGAGGAGCCGCGGGTTCTTAAACTGATACTTCAGCAGCCGGCTCGCAATGTCGGCCGACGCCTCGATGACCGACTGCGGGTAAACAACTTCGGTGAGCGAAGCCGACCGCTTGGCAAAGTCGGTCCAGGCAGCGACCTCGGGCATCGGCAGCTTGACGACCCGGCAGAAGGTCCAGGCGGCAGGGAGGCCGCCTGTGTCATAGGCGGCGAAGATGAGGGCCTCGACCACATCGGCGCAGACCTGTGTGAGACGACCCAGCGAGAAAGGGCAGCCAGAGACGAATCAGCGAGGCAGGCGCCGTGAGTGGAACAGAGCGGGATCTGGCGACCGACCTTGTCGCCGACGACGATCACTTTGGAGTCGCGCACGGCATCCGCGTTGAGGTTGTTGGTCTTGCTCGGCCCGTTCGTGTCCCAACGGCCCATGTTGTGGGGGTACCAGGTCCTCGGCGAATGCTCGCTCGCCAGCAGGCAGTGAGTCAGACCCGACTCGACGAGCCGCGTCATCAGAAACTTGTTGTTAACGAGCAACACCCGCCGGCGCGACAGCTCGGCCTCGGACGCCTTCGGGAACATGACGTAGCTGCACGGACGGCGGGAAGCAGGGATCGGTCAGCGGAGCCAAGACAGCACGAGGCATGCGGTTCTCTCGCTTGCCCGGGGACGTACAGGTACGTCGACGACATACACTTGAGGACGACGTCGCCAGAGTACTCGAGCTTGTCATAGTCCTCCTCGCGGTCGGCAGAAGGGGTCGTGAGTGCCCGAAGGAGGACGTCCTCGCGGATCGTTGCGCCGAGCAGCCCCGTCTTGAGCTCGAAGATCTTGAGCAGCGTCGACAGCTCAGTGAGGAACGATGGCAGGTAGAGCGCGCTCCGATAGGTGCTGAAGCGCAGCGTCGATCGGAAGGAGAGCTCAGGGATGATGTCTGCAACGGACGCAAATCAGGGCGGAGTGGGCCAAGGTCAGGTGGGCCAGGAGAGGGAGACAGGATCGCTACGTACACTTCTGCTCGTGAACGACCTTGCGGGTGGGCGCGCCCACTGGCAACTCCTCGGGTACCGGGGCCAAGATGCTGCGCAGATGCGACCTGACGACCGGCAGCTTCTCCAACTCGAGCAGCGGCTGCGTCTCGCTCGAGAGGTAGAGGTCGCGAGGCGACGTCGACCGAATGTACGCGACGATCGATGGGAAGCCCTTCTCGCGCTGCAGGTGCGGAGCGGGACGTGCAAAGACGGTCAGCCGGGCAATCAAGGGCGCATAGCAAGACGAGCAACTTACAGGGCTGTCATCCGGGCTCGAGAGCGGCGACAGGTCGGGCCGGACGGCCTTGACCTCGAATCGACGCCCAAACTCGTTCTTGCCCGTCGTCATCGCGTCCTTGGCCTGCGCCTTCAGCGCGTCAATGTCGCGCCACTGCCAAGGCTCGTAGGCTTCACCCTGAGCCTCAAGGACCTCTTCCCATTTGACGCCGTCAAGCGTCCCGGTCGGCGGGAGGAACAAGTGGACGAGCAGGTGGCCCTCCTCGAGCAGGAGTGGTCGATTCAAGATCGCACGGAAAAGCCGGCGCGTGTAATGGTCGGCCATCGCATGCTCGGCCGCGCTGAGAGCGATCGGTGGCAGCGCCGTCAAAGTGACCGCGCTCGGCGTCGTCGAGTAGGGCTGATACAGCTTGAGGGGCGTCAGGGCCGAGAACTCTGGCAGCGGCAGCGCCGTCAACATAAGCAGCGGCCGAAGCGGTAGTGGCGGCGGCGCGTTACGATTTACGGGGTCCGCTAACAATGGCGGCAGGGTGACGAGGGTCGGGTGCCACAACCGATTGTCTTCGACGGGGGCCTTAGCGAGAATCGTCTCACACGCGTCGTAGAACTCTGGCGTCTTGGCCGGGAAGACGGCCGTGCCTTCTGCGACAGCTTTTGGGGGCGGCGGCACCGAGCCGTGGGACGCAGCCTGATACAAGTCGTCGACATCGCCGGCGCGCCAGAGCTCGTGCATGACGTCGGCCGCAGCGAGCTTGCGCGCGGCCGTCTTCTCGGCCGGCGCGCTGACGAACACCCTCTGGCTCGCGTTGGACTCGGGCGGAAGACGGATCGTACACCTGAGGAGCGTCGGCGCGGCCGGATCCGCGACGTCGTACTCGTACGTCACCTGCGGCGGACGCTTCTTGGGCGGGTTGGGGTTGGACGTCGGCGCAGGTGGCGCGCGCCGAAGCGAGTCCTCGTAGGCGACGACAAGGTTGTTGACCAAAGCCGGATCTGGAAATGCCGGCGGCGTCTCCGAGTCGGCCTTGCGTGTGGGCTTGGCCTTGGGCGCCGCCGAAGGTGGAAGTGCAGGCGCTGGCGGCCTCGCGGGCGCTTGAGGCGCGAGCGGCCGCGTAGGAATGCCAACAGCGCCGGGCTGATGGCTGTTGCGAGGCGGTTGCGATACGCCCTGACTGCCAGGCAAAAGTCCAGATCCCAAGCCGCTTGGAACCCCGGCAGGTGGGCGGAAGGGAGGTGGGATGCCACGACCACGACCGCCGCGGGCTGCGCCCTGACCCCTGCCTCGTGCCTGAGCGCCGCCGCCCCGGCTGCTGCCAGGCCCGTCGCCCCGCTGAGCAGCTCTTCCGCGCCCTCGACCTGACCCTGGGTGCCCAGAGCCGTTGGGATTATCGCCTCCGACACCGTCGTGAGACTGGCCGTGGTGGGCACTATTGCCGCCCCGGCCTCCAGCACCACTTGGGCCGCCGGCGTCTGAGGTGTCGGCCGATCGAGGCCGGGTGTTGCGCGCGAAGCTGCTCGGCCCGGGTTGATCTTCGCTCTGGTTGGTTAGAGACCGCTTCCGCGAAGCCTCGCCGCCCAAGGCAGTGGAAGGCGGCGGCCGGACGGGCAGACCAATGCCTCCTCGGCCGCGGGAGGGTTGGCCGACCATGCCGCGTGAGCTGAGCTGAGGCGGGTGGGAGCTGGTTGGAGAGTGTGGGAAGCGCGAGCAGTCAGCAGCGAGGCCACCCTCTCCAGCCAGAGAGGTGGCCCGGCTCACCTGTCGAGGTCGAGGTAAAGATCGCTCGCGGACGATATCCGAGAGCTCTCTCGAGAGGGGCGTGCGGCCGGGCAGGAAGGCCGAGGGCGCAGGCGTTGGTCTGCCTGATGAGGTCGAGGGCACGCCTCAGCAAACGCTCAGCTTCGCAGCAGTGACAGACTCGAAGATCGTATACGGACCGTCTCGTCTTTTGGACTGGCTGGCTGCGAATCTAGGTCGGTGGTCGTTGCAACGGCGAGGTCTATGACGAACGGTGGAAGGCCCGAGCCTCGTGAGATTCCCGGCCTGCGCGATTGGCATGGCAGCGGCACGCCGCCGCGCAGCAACTACAGCCATGCCTGAGTCCCTGCCGCACACGCATGCTTCCATTGGGCCCATCCAGGCAAGACGCGGACAAGAAAAGGCAAGGAAGTAGAGATCACTATTGCCGTCCGTCCTCCCCGTCGGTGCGCCATGTGCGCGTGTCCCAGCCCCTGCCTCGGCCTGCTTTGGATTCCGTCGGCCGCCGCTCATCGCCGACCAGCGGGCGCTCATCGTCCCCGGTCTCGTCCTCGCCGGATCGACTCCCTTCGTCGTCGTCAGACGAGGGCGGATGGACACCCCAGCGGTCGACCTCCTCGGCTTCGGCGCCTTCAGCCGCAAGCGAGTTCACTGTCGTCTCGCCCAGCCGGACCCTTCGCGTCCCCGCCCGCAGGCGCGCGACCTTTGCCGGGTCGGCATCGAAGGCGGTTCCGGAGCCACCGACGGCGCTCGGCCGAGCCCAACGCAGGAGGTCCCAGAGCTTGCCGGCCCTCTGGCCTGGTATCGGGGGTGGGGAGAGCGCGAGCAGATTCTGTTGCCAGCCCACGTCCCAGGGGTTGATGTTCGGCTCCCAGCGGGCCTCGCGCCACTCGCGCTGGGTGAGCAGGTGGTCTGGCCGCCAGCGAGAACGGGCCGGACCGGCTTGGCTTGAATCGGCGTCCGACAGGACGAGTGCCGGAGGAGCACGCGAAGACGACATGGCCTCGAGCGTTGTCGTGTTTGACCTGGGTAGAGAAAGGAGGAAGCCTGTCAGCGCGGGGCGGCGACAGGCGCAAGCTCTCACGAAGAGACTCACAGGGCGAGATACCAATGGTAGATGGCGAAAGGCCCGAGTGACAGGCCAAAGACGAGGCCGTCAAGCAGGAGAAGGAAGTGCGAGATCGGCGTGAAGTCATTGTCGGCCTGCCCGGTGCGTGCGTCGCTCGCGTCAGCATCGCATCCGAAGTGCCGATCGGGAAAGACGTACGCACGAGCGACTGGTCGTCGTCGTCAAAGAGGTGGTAGACGGTTCGGCCGGCCTCGGCACAGACAAAGATCGCGTAGAAGCTGACGTAAGTCAGAAAAAGGAGGAAGGCGCGATAGTTGGCGTAGCCGATGCAGGTCGAGAGCCAGACGCAGTGGTGATCCTGCGAGAGCAGGTGAGCGATGACTTCAGTATGCTGTGGGTCGCTGCCTGGAGGTGTGACTGCGCGGTCCGGTCGGCGCGCACCATCTTGAGAATGCACCGGCCGCAGGAAGAGCAGTGGTGACAACTTGATGACGTCGGGGAGGTTGCAAGATTAGCAACCCCGCTGACAAGGAGCGTATCCAATAAGGGAGGCGACGTACCGATCCGGCTTCGGGACGCTACACTTTGAGCAGAAGCGCCGGCCGCCGGTGCTCGCCTTGGCCATCAAGCCCGGCCCTGCACTCTGGCTCCCGTCTGCACCCGCTCGAGCCTCCTCGTCGAGACGCGCCTCCTCCCGCTGGACGAGCGCGTAGCCATCGTCGTCATCGCCCGCCATAACAGCGTCGACTGGCGAGCCGGCTGGCATCCGCAGCGCAACCGTGTACGCCCAGAGCGCGAGGCCGAGCAGCAGGTGGAAGACGGCGGCCTGGTAAGCGGCCAGTGCCGGTGCATCGCGGACACCGTAGGTCGTCTTGTAGGCCAGGAGGTAGACGAAGGGTATGTAAGGGTAGAGGACAAGACCGAGCACGACTGGCGAGGGTGAGCAAGGGCGAGCCCGGTGAGCTCGTTGGTCATCGACGCGCGCGGCCAGATCCGAAGACGAGAACAGGACGCACGGCCGACCGGCGCATAGGTCTGGACGTTGCGAAGCGTTAACCACCTCCGACCGCACCGTCGTGAGATCGACGGACCGCGGCCGAACGAGGCGGGCGTTATGGGCGGCAGGCCGGCGTAGCTGGGGGGGGGGGGGTCAAGACGCGCGCAGGTCGACGGTCAGTCGAAGGACAAAGGGAGCGGCGACGGGGCTCGTGGGCGAGTTCATCCCGACCGGCCAGACGTACTATGGATCCGGTTCAGTCGCAGGTAAAACGACCATCTCTACGCTCAGCTGGGCCGTCCGGGTAGCTCCGGGAAGCGAACGTGGACGGCAGTCGTCCTGGTCGGGAGGCGGTCGGCGCAAGATGGGATAGAGGGAGAGGAGGCCTGCGCGCGCATCGCTCTTCGACAAGGCGGCTGCTGTCACCCGTGCAGGGCGAGACCTGCAGCGTCTCTCAATGGTTCTCAACTTGCTGGGCTTTTCCGGAGCGGTCGCTTCTAGCTCCTCGACTGGATCGTCCTGCCGAACTCGCGTTGAGCAGGACGGACAGGAGAGCACCTCTGATAGGGCGAGCCCAGGGCTGCAGCTCGCCCTCCGGTTGCCATGGCACGAGCGACAGGTCGCTCGCCCGTCGTCGGCTTCGAGGCCGACCAGCCATTCCTCCTGTCGTCAGGCCTTGCCCCTGCCGTCGACAGCTCCTCCTTCTCTCCCTTACTCCTCTTCTTCCCCAGTCCCCCGTCAGCCAGGTCGCCAACGATGTCGGGCGGATCCATGTCGCAGATCAAGCTGTTCGCCGGTGCGTCCCGCCTCGTCGAGTCCTCCGCCGCCCGCGCTGCCCGGCCGCCCATATTCGACCGTCGGGCATGCTCGGTAGCCGCCGCTGGCTTGCCCTCTCCGACTTCAGAGGCTGAACTCGTCGCCTGCCTGTCGTTCTCGACTGCCTTCGCCCATCAGGGACGAGCCACCCGGCGCTCGCCCAGCGGGTCGCCAAGCGGTGGGTCCCCTGAGCTCGTCCCGTCCGCTTCTCGCCCGCTGACGCACGCAAGGCGCCGCCATCCCCGCGACCGACCGTCCCAGACTCGGTGTCCCTCTCGCCGAGGTCTCGATCACCAAGAACGCCGCCGGCGAGTCGCAGATCAAGATGCTCGAGTCGGTCCGCGAGTTTGACGTCTACATCCTCAACACCGGCTGCGGCGAGATCAACACGTCGTGCGTCGTTGCTGCCGGCCGGCGTCACTCTTAGGCGCCGGGACGGCTGCTGGTCGCTGGGCGTTGGCTGACCGCCCCGCTCTGCCTTTGCTTCCTGTCTCGCTGGTCAACGTCCGACTGTCGCGCCCGTCTCTCGTCCGCCGCCTGTCCCCATTCCCGCCTCGCAGCCTTATGGAGCTCCTGATTTTGATCCATGCTTGCAAGATTGCGTCGGCCAAGCGCATCACTGCCGTCATCCCCCACTTTCCGTACGCCCGGCAGGACAAGAAGGACAAGAGCCGCGCACCCATCACGGCCAAGCTCGTCGCTAGCATGCTCGAGAATGCCGGCTGCGACCACGTCATAGTGCGTGACGCTCGGCCTGTCGCCCGAAATCATTGCAGGGCGAGCGCTGACATGCGAGCTGCTTCCGGGCCTGTGATGTGACTCAGAGCATGGACCTGCACGCGTCGCAGATCCAGGGTTTCTTTGACGTCCCTGTCGACAAGTGCGTCCTGTCTCGGATCTCGGAGGATCACGCCCGCGCCGGCCGGCTGACTGACTGACTGTCCGTCTGGTCGTCGTGCCTGCCGCCCTGCCTTGCAGCGTGAGCCTCTCGCGCCGCTCCAATCTTGCTCGCCCCGCACAGAGACTGACGCGCTCTAAACACACGCTCTGCAGCTCTACGCAGAGCCGTCGATGATCCACTGGCTCAAGACCAACTACAAGGTCGAGGACCTCATCATCGTCTCGCCCGACGCCGGCGGCGCCAAGCGGTCCGTCCTAACTCATCATCGGCAGGCTCTCCTTGCGACCGCTTGCTGATGAGATTGCGCGACTTGGCTCCAGGGCGACGAGCATAGCCGACCGGCTCGAGGTCGACTTTGCGCTGTTCCACAAGGAGCGCAAAAAGGCCAACGAGGTGGTGCGTCGGCTCGCAACAGACCGTTTCCGCCGGGCGATCCTCTCACGCATCGCACTCTCGCTGACTTTCGTCGCGCGCCATCTTGCCTCCAGTCGCGGATGGTGCTCGTCGGCTCGGTCGTCGGCAAGATCGCCGTCCTCGTCGACGACATGGCCGACACCTGTGGCACGATCGGCCTCGCTGCGACTAAGCTCGTCGAGGCCGGAGCGACGAAGGTCCTTGCCATCGTCACGCACGGTATCCTCAGCGGCAAAGCGATCTCCGTCCGTTCTCCCCTCTTCCTAACCCTGGCTCACGGCAAGCGTCGGGCGGCTTGCTGACGTCGTTGCCCTTCCTCTCGCGCGCAGGTCATCGAAAACTCTGGGCTGGAAAAGATGATCGTCACCAACACGATTCCGCAGGACGACCGGGCGGCGCTGACCGACAAGCTCGAGGTCCTCGACATCTCGCCCGTTCTGGCAGAGACGATCCGGCGCTCGCACTTTGGCGAGAGCGTCTCGTGCGTGACTGGCCACCCCCCGACTATCCTCGTCGACCGGAGCGTTAACGACCCTTCCTGTTTATCTTTTTGCCGCAGATATCTCTTCAACGAGATCCCGAGCATGGGTTGAACCCGGCCGCCCGTTTGTTCCATCCTTCGACTGCTTTGCTTCTCCGTTCCATTCCTCGCCCCTACCCGCGGTCCCCTCTATGGGCCTGCACTCTCGCTCGCTCCCTCAATCTAGCGAACGTCCCCCTTATCCGGAAAATCCTACCACACTGGCCGCCGTTCGGCCTCACCTCTTGTACTCCTCCACCCCATCATAGACCGTCCAGAGAGCCAAATGTCTATCGCCCCTAGTCGCTCGCGAGCAGGAACGCCGTGGGCTGGCATGTGCAAAAAGTGCCCGACGACCGCTAGCCCCAACCCCAAACCCGTCTCGGCTAGTCTGATATGTTTGCGACCCTCCACCATCACGACCCAGCGTCCCTCACCAGTAAGTCGTCACGGGCGTCAAGGGGGGCGTGCGGCGGCCGTCAGGGGTCGATCGAAATGATCGGCGCGCGCCGCGTTGTGGTCGCAGCGCCGCCGCCGCCGCGTCTCGGAGGGAGAAGGGCCCGGTCGGCCGGGGCGGGCTGAAGCTCTCTTGCTAGGCCTCCTCCTGTTCTCGACGACGACGCCGTTGGGCCGTGCAGACGAGAACGCCCGAGCGGCTAGCCATCGCTCGCCAGCCAGTCCAGCAGCGCTCCCTGCTGCGAGAGGACACCTGACGTTCGCTGACCAGCTCTCCCTCGCCAGGGCGCTGCCACCGAAGGTCGCCATGCTTGGCTCGACGTGTCCAACCACCCCCCTTTCTCGTCCCAGCCTCCTCTAGCTCGGATCGCCCTCGACCCCCCGATCGACTTCGACCCAAAAGAGGCGCTCGAGCCCGGGGCCCGCAGTCGGTCTCCTGTCAGCCTGTCGCTCCCCGCTCAACGAGGCCGCACGCCCACCGTCGGGCAACATGAGCTCGAGCGGAGGGGCAGCAGGTCAACTTCACCCGGCCACTCGTCCTCGTCCCGAGGCCTTCAGTCGCGCCTCCTCGACCTTTGTCGCAATAAGGACCTCTCGTTATTCGGTCGACCTACGCTTTTAGGGATCCGGCGGTCCAGCCGAGCATCCTTCCGCACTCTAGCCTGCCTTCCCTCAGCCTCGAAGAGGTCCGTCCGACCGAGTCTTCCTCTTTTCCTCCTTGCGGACGGGCGTTCAAGCTGAACCTCCCTCCGTCCTGACGCGCACGTTTGCCGTCTCCCAGATGTTCTCCTTGATGGCAGATACCCTCGTCGCCGTCCAAAGCGTACGTCCTTCCCTTCGCGGCTTGCCTCTCGAGCGCGGTTGGCCAGGGCAGCAGGCTTCGCTCACCTTCTGCGCTCGGCTTCGGGCGCGACCGGCAGCCCCAAGCCAAGACGCCCGAGATTGGATTTGGGGAAGGGCCGGCCGTGCAGGCGAGGAGATCAAGGCCTCCATTGCCAGATTGACTGATCTGGATTCTGTTCTTGCCACCGACAGCCAACCACGCGTGCGCCTCGTTCCGTCCCTGCCTCTTTTTCAATGCCGCTTTTAACTGACCTCGTCGATGCGCGCCTCCTTCTCTCGCGCGCCAGCACGAACCCAGCGCATTCCTCTTCTGCTCGACACCCAGCCGTCTTCGACTGCAGCGGCTCTTTCGACTACGGCCTTCGGCAGCGCAGCCCCCGAGCTTGCCGCCCAGCAGCAGGCAGCCCACGAGCAGCCCACTAGCATGGCCTCCACCCCGGCCCCGGCTGAGCCGAAGAAAGGCGGCGGACGCTTTGCGACGATATTCTCCGCTCGTCGAGCCAAGCCCGCGGCGATGGCGCCGGCAGCCGCACCAGTCGTCCGCGATCTTCAGCCGCCCCGGTCGCCGCCAGCCGGAGCCGATGATGATCCGGTCTCGCCAGGCCCGAGCAGCCTGAGCGCTGGCAGCCGGTCGAATCAGACGCTATCGACGGCATCGACTCTTGCCCAGCCGTACATCGGCACGGCGCTCGACCTGACGTCGACGACCGGCTCGGCGGGCTCATCGGCGACCGAGACGATGCAGTCGCCCATGCCGCCTTTCGGGTCGCAGCGTAAGCTCTTCTTCCCGATCACTGTCCTCGCCGCGCCTGTCCTCAAGAAGGCTTTTGCGACGCTGCCCTCTGGCCAAGACGCCCCTTCGCAGGCTGGACTCTCGATCTTTGCCCACGCCCGGGGCGACTGGAAGAAGCGCGTCGTCGCTATTTCGTACTGGACGGCGCAGACGCGCAACGTCTCGGCCGTCACCGGCGAGGAGGAGGGTCTCTCGTTCGGCTGGCTTCATCTCTTCAAGCAGAACGGGCCAACCGGCAAGGAAGTCGGCCGGGTGCGCATCGGCTACAACTCGCTCGTTGGCCTGCTCGATCCGAGCACGGCGGCGGGAGAGCAGGCCGAAGGCAGGAAGCACGTCCTGTCGTTCACCGCCGGCAAGCGGCCGAAGATAGCCGGCTGCAAGCGCGTCAAGGAGGTCTTCGGCGAGGCCGAGGAGCGGCTCGTCATCCAGATGGACTCGGAGGAGACGCTCCAGGCTTGGGTGGCCGAGATCAAAACCTTCCTCTTCATCAAGCGGGCCGAGATGCGCGGCATCGGCAACGCCGCCCGGGCGTTCAAGAAGCGAGGCGACGTCCTCTCGGGCGACATCGAGATCGTCCTCGCCAACCTCGTGGCGTCCGAGGCCAAGAAGCAGACCGGCGGGCGGCCGTCGGGTGCCTCGTCCGTCCTCTCGACTGAGTCCGCTGCGCCAGCTGCCAGCCGGCCGGATGTGCCAGAGACGGTCGTCGAGGCGCATGAGCCGTCGGCCTCGGAGGATGGTGAGCAGCACGAGCAGCTGGCGGTCGTCGTCGTTGGGGGCGAGCGCGAGGGGCCGACGGCTGGACGGAACTCCGCTCAGGCAGCCGCCCTCGCGACCGACTCGCTCCAGCAGCTCTTAACCGAGAGCCAGCTCCCGACCTCGTTGACCTCGAGCTCGCTCGGCAGCAGCACCGCACCAGACCTGCCGGCAGCAGCGGCAGCAGCAGCAGCATCAGCAGCAGCAGGCGACGACGACGACAACGATCACGATCGCGGACCCTCGCCCACCTCCTTCTGCCCTCCCGCCGGCCTGCCGCTGCCGGTCAGTAACCGTCGGCCAGCTCCGCCCGCCCGTGGGTCGATGCCATCGTCGACCGACCTCTCGTACTCGTTCACCTGGGACGCCCAGGCCTCGCCCCTGCCGGCCTTCGGCTGCCTGCGGGCGGCTCTGATCCCGATCGCCGTCCTTGCGGCCGAGGTCGACAAAAAGGCTGGCGGCGGCGGCGGCCACGGGCTCGATCACCTCGGTCCGCTCTCCTTCCTCCCCGGCGGCGGGAGGGCAAAACTGGGCGTCTGGCGACGGCGGCACCTCGTCCTCACGAGCTGGAACGCCGTGACCGATACCCGACGTTCGACGTTTGGCTGCCTCCATCTCTTCGACAAGGGCGGGCCCTCGGCACGGGAGGTTGGCCGGCTGATGCTTCACGCCTCGACACTCGTCGGCTGGCTCGACGCCTCGGCCGCCAACGGCCAGGAGGCCGACGGCCGCAAGTGCGTCCTCAGCGTTCTACCGAAGCCCGGCCCGTCCGCCGCTCTAGACGTCTCTGGCGAGATTGACGGCCGCCTCCTAGCCGACATGGCCGATGAGTGAGTCGCCTTGCCTCACTCGAGTGCTGGCAGATTCGATCGGAGCTGACTCCCCACGCCCTTTTAGGACGACGCTCAAGTCGTGGATCGCCGAGCTCAAAAAGCTTGCGTTCATCAAGCGGTGAGCCTTCCAATCTGCGAGTCGTCATCGCACGCCGCGAGAGGGACTCGACCGACACAAAGAGCTTCTTTTTCACTTGCCAGCGCCGAGACAAAAGGTCTTGGCGACCTCGCACGCAACGCCAAAGGCCAGATGTTCGGCGACGATCTCGATCATGCGCTCCACCTGCTGTCCGGGTCGACGCTCGGCGCGTCCTCAACCATCCCCGACACCCGCTCCGGCGCACCCGTCCTCGAATTCTCCAGCCCAGGCGGCCGCAAGCGCTCGCTCGAATCGATCCCGCAGGAGCCGTCGAGTGCCGGCGAGCGGTCCGAGGTCTCAGTCTCGGATCACTCGAGTTACCAGCTGGACACGCGGTCCGATTCGAGCTCGTCTCTCGCCGTCCGACTCCGAGAGCTGAGCTCGGTGCCGATCTCGCGTAACGGATCGGCCCCACCCTCGCGCGTCAGCCGGCCGGTCCTGATTGGCTCGTCCAATGCCGACGTCTCGCGCTTCATCTACCCGGCCGGGACGCTCCCCCGCGCCGGCGACACGGCCGACTTCACCGGCTCGCCCGAGCCAACAGCCGTCTCACCCCGCGCGGCCGAGTCTGACTACCGGGCGGTCGAGAATATGCTGGCGCAGCGCCTGCACCCGCGCTCGCCGCTGTCCGACCGCTTCAGCTCGGCGGGCGACTCTGTCCGGACGCACGTCTCTGCCGAATGTGACACGGCAGATCCGCACCGGGCCGAGATCGAGCGCCTGCGGCGGGTTGAAGTCGAGCTGCGCCAGCAACTCGAGATTGAGCGTCTGCGCGCGGTCGAGACCAGCCTGCGGGCCGAGCTCGAGGTCCAGCGCAGGCGACGCGAGGAGGACGAGCGCCGGCAGATGCTGCCAGAGTATGACGACGACGGCCTCCTATCCGACGACTCTGACGTCGATCCTCGGGGCCCGACACCGCGCCACCGGTCGGTCGGCTTGAGCACCTACTCGCGCGGCTCGTTCGCCGGCCAGAGCGACCTGTCAGCTTGGGACGCCGGTCGGCAGGAACGCCAGAACTCAACGGCAACGACGATCGGCTCAAGCGTCCACGGCTCGGACAAGGAGTGCGGCTCTGTCAAGGCATCCCCGCTCTCGCCGCCGCTGACGAGTCTTAGTCGGCAGCCGAGCAGCCGATTCAGCTCGGGTCCGTCGACGCCGCTCGACGAGGAGGAGGCAGCCTCTTACATGCGCCCGCGGTCGTCCCCTCGGTGCTCGTACCTCGGCAGCCGGCCATCCGGCCTCATCGCCGGCGATAAGGGCCTGGCGCTGTCGCTCGCCTCGCCTATTCGACCGACAAAGTTCAGCCTCGGACCGCCGCCGGCGCCACCGCCCGTAACGCTTCCGCCGCCGCCTTCCGCTACCTCAGCCGAGATGGGTCGCAACCTCTCTGATCCGGGCATGGTCCACGAGACCGGCACGCGCTCGTACACCCGCCGGCCGTCTGCCACGCTCGCCACGCTGAACGAGCGTCCGACCGGCTCTGGCCGTGGGCGGACTGTCATGCTCCGCCAGTTTGCCATTCCGCCCATTACCGTGCCGCCGCCGAGCGGTCCTCTGCCCGTGCCCAAGTGAGACTCCCACTGCTTCCGTCTCTCTCGCCATGCCCTTGCTCTCTGCCTCGCCCCTCTGCCCTTGCTCTCTGCCTCGCCCCTCTGCCCTTGCTCTCTGCCTCTGCCCCTCAATACTCCATCAGCTTCCTTTGACGACGTCCCGCTCCTCTATCTCACGGCTTCTGTCCTTGCCCCTCTGTATCGGTTCCCATCTGCCTCGTCCCCATCCCCCACCCCCCACCCCTGGCTTTTGCACCTCCGCGCGCCTCTCTCATGTCAATGTCTGCTTCTACCGCCAGCGTCCGTCGGCAGAAGGTCATCAGGAACAGCGCTCGAGTCTGTCGGACATGTCACCAGCTCAGCAAGGGTACAGAGGGCTGGCAGAGGGTACGTGATACAAGCTGAGGGCGGGGAGCCCTCTAGAGGACTTA
>Ga0308160_10002018_pt1 | contig 25947 bp, 24 predicted proteins | sample PhyFR1_FD_201036 | JGI IMG/M metagenome (GOLD analysis project Ga0308160, IMG submission 201036) | Phyllosphere microbial communities from UC Gill Tract Community Farm, Albany, California, United States - DLSLF.R1 | ecosystem: Host-associated > Plants > Phyllosphere > Unclassified | place: USA... | reverse complement strand
GTCACGGCGTCGCGCCGCCAGACGAGCGAGATCGGCACGCGCGTGCCGTCGGCCGCCGTCGCCCACTCGCGGGCCTGCTCGTAGTCGGCGGGGTCGTACCCGCCGAGCACGACCTGGCGCTTCAGCAGCCGGCGCTCGCCCGTGCGCACGTCGAGGTCCCAGACCGTCGACGGCGTGACGAACGAGGCGTAGCCGAAGCGCACGGTGGGCTGCGCGAACTCGGGGTTGCCGCCCGCGCCCGCCGCGAAGAGGGGCTCGTCGAACTCGACCTCGACGAGGTCGCCGTAGCCGTCGGGGCCGAGCGGCAGCACGGAGAGCCGGGGCAGCGCCTCGCGGCGGTGCTCGACGACGAGGTGGCCGGCGAAGGCGTCGACGGACTCGAGGCGCACGTCGTCGCGGTGGGCGACGACGACGCGGCGGTCGGTGGTCGAGGTCGGGTCGTCGGCGGGCACGTCGACGAGCTCGAAGTTCTCGGCGCCGTCGTTGTGCACGACGAGCAGGCGGTCGCTGCCGGCGACGACGGCGTGCTCGACGTCGTACTCGACGCCCTCGCGCCGCGGCCACACCACGCGGAACTCCCCGGTCGGGTCGGCGGAGTCGAGCAGCCAGGTCTCGCTGGTGATCTTCGACCCCACGTCGACGACGAGGTACTGGCGGCTCCGCGTGAGGCCCACGCCGATCCAGTAGCGGTCGTCGGGCTCGGTGAAGACGGTGACGTCGTCGCCCCCGCCGCCGACCTCGTGGCGCCAGATGGTGTCGGGGCGCCACGACTCGTCGACCGTCGGGTAGAAGACGAAGCGTCCGGTCGCGTCGAAGACGGCGCCGGGGGCGGTGTCGGCGACCCGGTCGGGCAGGTCGACGCCCGCCGTCAGGTCGCGGACGCGCAGCTCGTAGCGCTCGTCGCCGGTGGTGTCGATCGCCCAGGCGAGCAGGTCGCCGTCGGCCGAGACGTCGAAGCTGCCGAGCGAGAAGAAGTCGTGGCCCTCGGCCTCGACGTTGCCGTCGAGCAGCACCTGCTCGCCCGCCGGGGCGGAGTCGGGGCTGATCGTCGGCGGGGTCCAGTCGTCGGCGTCGGCGACGGGCACCCGGCAGTGGATGCCGTACTGGGCCCCCTCGGCGGTGCGCGAGTAGTACCACCAGTCGCCCTCGCGCACGGGGACGCCGAGGTCGGTCTCCTGCACGCGGCCCTTGATCTCCTCGAAGATCGCCTCGCGCAGGGCGGCGAGGTGCGCCGTCTCGGCCTCGGTGTGGGCGTTCTCGGCCTCGAGGTGGGCGATGACCTCCGGGTCCTCCTTGGCACGCAGCCACTCGTAGTCGTCGACGAACTCGTGACCGTGGTGGCGGCGGGTGACGGGCTTCCGGGGGGCGCGGGGCGCGGGGGACGAGGCCATCTGCCCAGCCTAGCCAGCGACCCCGTCGGCGCGACCCGGGCGGGCGCGGGCCACGGAGCCCCGAGGAGGCTCGATGAGCCGCGGGGAGGCGCGGGTCAGATCTGCGTGTCGCTCGCGGTGATGCCGCCCAGGCGCGGGCGCTCGGGGTACTCGTCGGAGGCGACGTGGACGTCGGCGGGGTCGGGCGCCGCCGCCTCGCGGGCCGCGTCGTCGAGGGCGTCCTGCGTGCCGGCCTTCTCCGGCGCGGCGGCCGAGGAGGCGGTGGAGAGCGTGGCCGTGCCGTCGACGTCCTCGCCGGCGGCGAGGCGGGCGGCGTCGAACTGGGCCTGCTCGTCGGCCGCCTCGACGGGGTCGGTCGCGGTGGCGTCGGCGGGGGCGGGGGTCTCGGGTGCGTCGCTCATGCGGCCGACGCTACCCGCGCCTCCCCGCCTCGGTGTCGGCCGGCCCGTCGGCCACCGCAGTCGGCGCCCGGAGCCCCGCGACGGTCGGGCCGAGCCGCGCCTGGCCCGGCTCGAGGTCGGCGATGGCGCGGCGCTGCGAGCGCAGCCGCCGCACGCCGGCGTTGAGCCGGGCGTGCAGCTGCATGAGGTGCAGACGGTAGAGGTCGGGCGCGTCTTCGCTGTCGTCGAGGAAGGTGTTGCAGGCGAGGGTCATCTCGTTGAGCACGGGCAGCGCGGACGACCGCGGGCGGGTCTGCCGCCGGGCCGAGCGGACGACGCCGCGGAGGCCGCCGATCGAGCGCCGCGCGGTCGCCCAGTCGGGGTCGGCGGTCTCGGCGTCGGGGCTCCGCGTCGGCACGATGCGGTGGAGCACGCGCCGGAAGTGGATCTCGGTGACGAGCTCGTTCAGTGCGGAGGCCTCGGCCCGGCGCGACTCGAGCCAGCGCACGAGCAGGTTGGCGCCGAAGGCGGCGCCGGCGCCCACGAAGGCGCCCAGCGTGACGGTGACGACGTCGGTCCAGAGCATGCGGACAGGCTACGGCCGCCCACCGACAGGGGGCCTCAGCGCGAGGCGGCGTCGATGCGGCCCATCAGCGACCACACGGCGCGGGAGAGCTCCGGGTGCCAGAGGGCCACGCCGCGGAGGAACCGCAGCTCGTCGTCCGCGCCCCCGCCGCCCCCGTAGGGCACGCCGTCGACCCCGCGGGCGTCGGCCCGCAGCGAGATGACCACCTGCTCGTCGACGGTGGGGAGGCCCGGGATGACGTCCCACGGGTCCTCACCGCCCCGGCAGCGCAGCTCGATCAGGGCCGCCAGCTCGTCGTGGGCCTCGGCGCGCAGCACCTCGAGGCTGCGGCCCGCCCCGCGGAACTCGGGCACGCCGCCGCGGAGGGCGTCGGGCGTCTCGGGCATGCGATCGAGCCTACGCCGGGCACGCTGACGACATGGTCGACCGCTAGCCTGCCGACATGGCCTACGACGTGTGCGTCACCTACCTCCTGCGCGAGCTCGACGGGTGCCGGCAGGTGCTGCTCGGCCGCAAGAAGACCGGCCTCGGCGTCGGCTACCACGTCGGCCTCGGCGGCAAGCTCGAGGGCTCCGAGACGCCCGTCGAGGCGGCCGTCCGCGAGATCGCCGAGGAGGCGCGGGTCGAGGTGCACCCGGCCGACCTCGAGGCGCGGGGCGAGCTGCTCTACCTCTTCCCGCACCGGCCCGCCTGGAGCCAGCGCTCGTCCGTCTTCGTCACGCGCCGCTGGCGGGGCGAGCCGGTCGAGACCGACGAGCTCGACCCCGCGTGGCACGACGTCGACGCCCTGCCGCTCGACGCCATGTGGGACGACGCCCGGCGCTGGCTGCCCGGCGTGCTCGCCGGGGGACACGTCGCGGCGACGTACACCTTCGGGGCCGACCTCGCGACGGTCGTCTCGGAGGCCGCCGCAGGCTCCTCCGGCCCCCGCTGACCCGTCGGCCACAAGGGGGACACGGGCCTGTCCCTCCCCCTCTCGGGTGTCACCGGGAGAGGGGGCAGACGGCCCCCGCGGCCCTCCGTAGTGTCGAGGGGAGACATCACACCGGGTGACAGAACGCCCCCACGACCCCCTGCGGAGGACCCCTGTGAGCAGCTACGACGGCCTGGCCCTCGACGCCCCCCGGATCCGCCGCCGGGCCACCGCCTCCTCGCGTCTCCTCTCCGCCGTCCGCACCGCGGCCGTCGTGGTCGCCTGGACCGCCGCCGCCGGCCTGTTCGTCGTCGGAGCCGTCGTCGGGGGACCGGGCATGCTCGTCTCGACGCTCGGCCTCCTCGCCCTGCTGGTCGGGTTCGGGGTCACCGCCCTCGCCTCGGCGAGCGCCGACCGCACCGCCGCCCGCACGCTCGCCGAGCAGCTCGACGGCGCGTCGTGGCAGGGCGTCCACCTCGACGGCGCCCACCGCGGCGGCGTCGACCTCTAGCGGGCCCCGCTCAGCCCCGGCGGGCGTCTCGCTCGTCGACCACGCGCACGGGGCGGGTCGGCAGCTCCTCGGCCTCGAGGCCGCCCGCGGCGCCGAACATCATGTCGCCGCCCTCGTCGAGCTGCCCCCGCTCGTCGTCGGGCACGGTGCGGACGGTGCCCGTGTCGGTCGCGACGAGCCCGTGGCGCGCGAGCACCTCGTCCCGCTCCGCGGTGAGGAACTCGCGGTTGGCGGTCTGGGCGTCCGCGAACATGGTCGTCCGCCCCTCGACGATCCGCCGCACGCGCCGGGCCTCCCACCACCGCTTGCCCACGAGCATGAGCACGACGCCGGCCACCGCGTACGAGGCCATCATCGTGAGGCCGCGCGAGTAGCCCGGACCCACGTCGTAGAGCACGCGCTTGAGCATCTCGGTGATGCCGCTGCCCACGACGACGGCGTTCAGCGCGGCGAACGGCTGGGGCATGAACCACGCCGGGTACGCGCCGCCCGAGGCGGGCATCGACAGGAAGACGAAGACGATCATCGCGGGCAGCGCGACGAAGCGGCCGACGAAGTAGCTGATGCCGTTGACCGCGAGCCCGATGGCGACGATCCAGGCCCAGCCGAGCAGGGCGAGCTCGGCGAAGTGGCCCTGCACGGCGCCCACCACGGGCCCCGCGAGCAGGTTCGTCACGAGCGAGATGACCGCGGCCCCGACGAGGATCACGGTGACGCGCGTGCGGTGCCGCAGGGGCGCACCCATGAGCCCGATGAACATCGCGACCATGTAGCCGCCGATGCACCAGGCGAGCATCAGGTAGAGCGAGACCGTGCCGTACTCGTCGTACGCCGGCAGCGGGGCGAGGTCGACGACGGCCGGGGCGTCGCCCTCGGCGGTGAGCACCGGCGTGAGCATCGCGGGGATCAGGGCGGAGACCTGGTACTGGTGGGCGCTCGCCTTGTAGAGCTGCGCGTCGCCGGGGTCGACGGCGACCGCCACCTGCCCGCGGAGCACCGCCTCCTGCGCCGTGTCGAGGTCGTCGAAGGCGCGCACGTCGAAGACGCCGGGCTGCGCGTCGTCGAGGTCGGCCTGCAGGGTCGACGCGGCGGACGACGAGCCGACGACGGCGATCGGCACGTCGTGCGGGTGCGGGGCGTGGAAGGCCGCGATGTAGCAGAGGCAGAAGCCGACGATGAAGAAGAGCGGCAGCCAGAGCTGCAGGCCGATCAGCTGCAGCGACGGGTGGAGGGTGGAGTACCAGCGGCGGAACGCGCCGACCGGCGGCTTCTCGGCGCCGTCGGCGCCGGCGGTCCTGCCGGCCCCCGTGGCACGGCCCGCCCCCGTGGTCGTGGCCCCGTCGTCTGCCCGGCCTCGCGTCACGTGTCCTCGTCCTCCTCCGGCGCCGCCGACCCGCGGCCGACGATCACGCCGCCACGCTACGCCTCACGAGCGCGTGCTCGACACCGCGTTCGTGTCCATCGCGAGCTCCTCGGCGTCGAGGCCCAGCAGCACCTGCCGCATGACCTCCTCGTCGAGCTTCCCGGCGTCGCGCTCGCGCAGCACGACCTCGCGGCGCTTCGCGAGCAGCTCGCGCCGGATCTGCCCGATCGCCCGGGGCACCGCTCGCCGTCGGTCGCGCTCGGCGCTCGACGGCTCGCGGTCCTCGGCGTCCTCGAGGGCGCCGCGCCGCAGCGCCTCCGACTGGCGCACCAGCCGCACGGTCGTCGCCTGCACCGCGCGCTCGGTGAGCTCGGGCCCGTAGAGCTCCTCCCACGCGGGGCGGCGGGTCTGGACGAACGCGAGGGTCTCGTCGGTGCTCGTCGTGAGGAGCGCCAGCTGCGCCGCGAGGTCGCGGTCGCGCTGCGTGGTGTCCTGCACGCCGAGCCGGCGGATGAGGGCCGGCAGCGTCAGGCCCTGCAGCAGCAGCGTCCCCACCGTCACGACGAACGCGATGAGGAACATCGTGTCGCGGGCGGGCACGGGCACGCCGCTGTCGGTCACGGCGGGGATGGACACGACCGCCGCGAGGGTCACCACGCCGCGCATGCCCGTCCACGAGATGACGGTGAGCTGCCGCCGATCGAGGCGAGGCTGAGGGCGGTACCGCAGGCGCCGCAGGGCCGGCACCCGTCGCAGGCCGCGCAGCAGGCGGCCGAGCAGCAGGTACCGCAGCACGCGGGCCGCGTAGTAGCTCGCGAAGACGAACGCCGGCCGCACTAGCACCACGACGGCGAGCACGACGAACGCCACCCCGACGCTCTGCGCGAGCCCGCGGTCGCTCTCGGCGACGTCGAGCACGACGGTCTTCAGCTGCAGCCCGATCAGCGCGAAGACGAAGCCCTCGAGCAGCACGTCGGCGGCGGCCCAGAACGGGCGCTCCTGCAGCCTCGTCGCGTAGCCCGTGCGGGGCGAGTTGAAGCCGACGTACAGGCCGGCGGCGACGACGGCCAGCACCCCCGACCCGCTGAGCTCCTCGGCGAGGATGTACGCGACGAACGGCAGCAGCAGCCCGATGACGTTCTCGATGACCGGGTCGTCGATCCGCACCCGCACCCGGTGGGCCACGACGCCGAGCAGGAGGCCGACCGCGACCCCCACGCCGATCGCGAGGCCGAAGATGCCGAGGTCCTGCCAGAGGGTGAGGGAGGCGCCCCCCACGATCGCGAGGAACACCTTCACCAGCGTCAGCGAGGCCGCGTCGTTGATCAGGCTCTCGCCCGAGAGCACGGTCATCACCTTGCGCGGCAGCCCGAGCTTGCGGCCGATCGCCGCCGCCGACACCGCGTCGGGCGGCGCGACCACGGCGCCGACGAGGATCGCGGCCGGCAGGGTCATGTCGGGGATGAGCAGGTACGCGACGCCGCCGACGACGAACGCCGTCACGACGACGGCGCCGATGCCGAGCCGCTGGATCTGCACGCGGCTCTCGCGGAAGTTCAGCAGCGACACGTCGAGCGACGCCGAGTAGAGCAGGGGAGGCAGCACGACCGTGAGGATCACCTCGGAGTCGATCTCGATGTCGGGCACCCCGGGCACGAACGAGACGAGCAGCGCGACGCCGACCGTGAGCAGGGGCGCGGGCAGGCCCCGCCAGCGCGCGAACGCCGTGACGAGGAGCGAGCCGCTCAGGATGATCAGCAGTTCGGCGAGCTCCATGCGGCGCGGGTCCTCCGGGATCGTGGGTCGGTGCGGTGCGGTGCGGTGCGGTGCGGGTGGTGCGTGCGGCGGAGACGGCGGCGGCGCCGGCCGACCAGCTCGACGCGGCTCGGTGCAGGGTCTGCACCCAGTCTCGCAGGCGACCGGCGGGAGGCGGCCGGATGAACGACGGGCGTCGCCCGGGAGGCAGCGCCCCGGCGTCCGCCCCCGCGGGTCGTAGGGTCAGGGGATGACCCGTGCCGCCCGACCCGCCTCCGCCGTCGAGGCCGCCGACCTGCTGCGCGACACGACGCACGGCCGGGTGCGCGGCGTGCACGAGCGCGGCGTCGTCGCGTGGCGGGGGATGCCCTTCGCCGCGCCTCCCACCGGCTCCCGGCGCTTCCGGGCGCCCGCGCGCGCGCAGCCCTGGCGGGGCGTCCGCGACGCCGCGCACTTCGGGCCGGCCGCCCCGCAGGACCGCGGCCAGTTCGTCGGCGTCGACGCGACGACGCCGACCGACGAGGACTGCCTGACGATCAACGTCGTCGCCCCCGAGGGCTCCCGCCCGGGCGACGACCTGCCCGTGCTGGTCTACGTGCACGGAGGCGCCTACAGCGTCGGCTCCTCGCGGGAGCACCCGCGGCACGGGGAGGCGCTCGTCCGCGAGGGCGGCATCGTCTACGTGAGCTTCAACTACCGTCTGGGCGCCTTCGGCTACCTCGACTTCACGGCCTGGTCGACGCCCGAGCGGCCGCTGGAGTCGAACCTCGGCCTCCGCGACCAGGTGGCCGCGCTCGAGTGGGTCCGCGATGAGGTCCGCTCCTTCGGCGGCGACCCGGGCGCGGTGACGCTCTCCGGCGAGAGCTCGGGCGGCAACGCGGTGACCACCCTGATGACCGTCCCGGCCGCGCGGGGGCTGTTCCACCGCGCGATCGCCCAGAGCTCGCCGACGAACGCGCTCTACCCGCCCGACGTCACGCGGCGCTGGGCGGGGGAGTTCCTCGAGTTGCTGACACACCAGGTCAGCGACGACGACCTCGAGTCGACCTCCGTCGAGGACGCCGGGCGGATGCTGGCGGAGGCGCCCGTCGCGGCGGTCGTGCGGGCCTCGGCCGAGCTGCAGCTGCGGACGCCCGACGAGCAGCCCGGCACCATCAGCCTCAGCCCCGTCATCGACGGCGACTTCCTGCCCGAGCGCCCGCTCGACGCCTTCAAGGCGGGCCGCGCGCACCCCGTCCCGCTGATCATCGGCACCAACGACCGCGAGGGCTCGGTCTTCACGGGGCGTCGCGACATCCTCGCGACGACCAAGCCGCGCATCCGCGCGATCTTCGCGGCCACCGAGAAGAAGAGCAGGAAGGCGATCAAGCGGCAGTACCCCGGCCTGCCCGCCGACCGCCGGGCCGCCCTCGACTTCGGCGGCGACTTCGCGTTCTGGTTCCCGACCGTCAAGGTCGCCGAGCGGCACGCCGTGCACCAGCGCGTCTACTTCTACCGGTTCGACGCGGCCCCGCGCATGCTCGCCGTCGCGGGCGTCGACGCCTTCCACGGCCTGGAGCTGATGGCCCTGCACGACCGGATGGGCTCGGCGTTCGGCTGGGCGATGAGCGCCCTCGGCGGGCGCCGGGCCTTCCTGCGGACGGCGGCGCGGATGCGCGCCCGGTGGATCGAGTTCGTCCGGACGGGCGAGGTCGACGGCTGGCCCCCGTACGACCCCTTCCGGCGGCGCACCCTCATCATCGACGTGCGCGACCGCGTCGAGCACGACCCCCGGGGCGAGCGCCGTCGGGCCTGGCAGGCGTTCGTGCCGCACATCTGAGCGGGAGGGCGGCCCGGGCCGCGCTGCGGACGACGCGCGGACACCTGTCGTCCACCTGCCTGTACCCCGCCGTCCACCTCCGAGTTGACCGGCGTTCACCATGCTGCGAGAGTTCCCCGGTGGATCTCACGCTCATCGTCGTCCTGGTCATCGCCCTGGCCCTGTTCTTCGACTTCACCAACGGCTTCCACGACACGGCGAACGCCATGGCGACCCCGATCGCGACGGGGGCGATGAAGCCCAAGGTCGCGGTCACGGTGGCGGCGGTGCTCAACCTCGTCGGCGCCTTCCTCAGCACCGAGGTCGCCAAGACCGTGTCGGGCGGCATCATCCGCGAGGGCGACGGGGGCGTGCAGATCTCTCCCGAGATGATCTTCGCGGGCCTGATCGGCGCCGTGGTCTGGAACATGATCACCTGGCTGCGCGGCCTGCCCTCCAGCTCGTCGCACGCGCTCTTCGGCGGGCTCATCGGCGCCGCGGTCGTCGGGGCCGGCGTCAGCTCGGTCGACTTCTCCGTCGTGCTCTCGAAGGTCGTGCTGCCGGCGCTCCTGGCGCCGCTGATCGCCGGCCTCGTCGGCTACACCGCGACCCGCCTGGCCTACACGATCACGCGTCGCCGCGACGACAAGAGCGAGCGCGGGGGCTTCCGCTACGGCCAGATCTTCACCTCGTCGCTCGTCGCCCTCGCCCACGGCACCAACGACGCCCAGAAGACGATGGGCGTCATCACCCTGACGCTGATCGCCTCGGGCGCCCTCGGCGCCGGCTCCGGCCCGCCGCTCTGGGTCGTCGTGGTCTGCGCCTTCGCGATCGCGCTCGGCACCTACACCGGCGGCTGGCGCATCATCCAGACCATGGGCGGTGGCCTCACCGAGGTCAAGCCGACGCAGGGCTTCGCGGCCGAGGCGTCGACGACGGCCACGGTGCTCGCCTCGAGCCACCTCGGCTTCGCGCTGTCGACGACGCAGGTCGCCAGCGGCTCGATCATCGGCGCGGGCCTCGGGCGCCGCGGCTCGAAGATCCAGTGGAGCACCGCCGGCAAGATCGTCGCCGCCTGGTTCATCACCCTCCCCGCCTCGGCCGCCGTCGGGGCCGTCGCCGCCCTGATCGCGACCCTCGGCACGCCCGGCCTCGTCGTCGACGCCGTGGTGGGCGTCGTCGTGATCGGCGGCATCTTCCTGCTGTCGCGCCGACGCCCGCACGAGCAGGGCGCCGCGATGGAGGTCGACGTCGCCGCGACCAGCGTGCTCTCGCGCCGCCGGGCCCGTCGGCTCGAGAAGAGGGGCCGCATCGACACGCCGGCCTCCGGCGTCGAGGCCCCGTTCGTGCGCCTCGACGAGGCGGCCCCGACCGTCGCCCCGCGCGGCACGCTCTCGGGCGGCACCCGCCCCGACAAGGAGGAGAACCGATGATCGACTGGTCCGCGTTCGTCGTCGTCGCGCTCGTCTCGCTGTTCTCGGCGGCCGCGCTCGTCAGCCTGTACTCGCTGGGTCTGCGGCTCCTGACGCTCGAGGGCCGCAGCACGGCCCGCGCCGCGGCCGGGTACGCCTGCTTCGTGGTCTGCGCCCTCGGCGTGCTCTACGGCATCTACCTGATCGTGCCCGGCCTGCACGGCTGACGCCGCACCGCTGATCCGCCGCCCCGCCTCCTCACGACGGCGGCAGCGCGAGAGGGCCCCGACGTCGACGACGTCGGGGCCCTCTCGGTGGCGGAGGAGGCGCGGGTCAGCTCGTGCGCACCGGCCCGGTCGGCAGCGCCACGCGCTCGTACTCCGGCTCGCGCCGCGGGATGGCCAGGGCGAGCAGCACGCTGACCAGGGCGACCGCCCCGCCGAGCACGAAGGTGAGGCGGAAGCCCGCCTCGGTCGGCACGGACGCGTCGCCGAACGGCACGGAGTTCGCGGTGAGCAGCAGGCCGACGACGGCCGAGGCGCTCGTGGTGCCGAGCGACCGCATGAGGGTGTTGAGGCCGTTCGCCGCGGCGGTCTCGGTCGCGGGCACCGCGTGCATGATGAGCGTCGGCATCGCCGCGTAGGCGAGCCCGATGCCGAAGCCGATCAGCACCGAGACGAGCACGATCTGCCACACCTCGCGGAAGGCCAGGGCCGCGACCGCGTAGCTCACGACGATGATCGCGCCGCCGACGACGAGGCAGAGCCGGGCGCCGAAGCGGGCGGTGGCGCGGGCGGCGACCGGGGCCATGAACATCATCACGACGCCGGACGGGGCGAGGCAGAGCGAGGCGACCATGACGGTCTGGCCGAGGCCGACCCCGGTCTCGGCGGGCAGCTCGAGCAGCTGCGGCAGCGAGACGTTGCTGCCGAAGAGGGCGAAGCCGAGGGCGACCGACGCCAGGTTGGTGAGCAGCACCGCGGGCCGGACGGCGACGCGGAGGTCGACGAGGGGGCTCGCGACGCGCAGCTGGTAGGCGCCCCACGCGACGAGCACGACGAGGCCGGCGAGGCCGGAGACGAGCGTGGAGGTGCTCGCCCAGCCCCAGTCGTTGCCCTTCGAGACGGCGAGCAGCAGGCCGGTGAGGCCGACGGCGAGGCCGATCGCCCCCGGGAGGTCGAACCGCCCGGGGGTCTTGAGGGTGCTGACGGGCACGAGCGTGGCCACGAGGGCGAAGACCACGACGCCGAGCGCGGCGGCCGTCCAGAACAGCACGTGCCAGTCGAAGGTGACCGAGATGTACGCGCTGAGCGGCAGGCCGATCGCGCCGCCGAAGCCGAGCGTCGCGCTGACGAGCGCGACGGCGCCGCCGAGGCGCTCTGCCGGCAGCGTGTCGCGGAGGATGCTGATGGCGAGCGGGATGATGCCGAGCGCCGTGCCCTGCAGGGCACGGCCGACGATCAGCGGCACGAGCTCGGAGGTGGTGGCGGCGACGACCGAGCCGATCACCATGACGACGACGAGCACGAGCACGATGCGGCGCTTGCCGTAGAGGTCGCCGAGGCGGCCCGCGATCGGCGTGACGACGGCCCCGGCGAGCAGGGTGGCCGTGATGATCCAGGTGGTGTCGGCCGGGTCGGCGTCGAGCAGCTCCGGGAACGACGGCACGATCGGGATGACGAGCATCTGCATGAGCGCCGCCACCATGCCCGAGAAGGCGAGCACGGCGATTACGACGCGGGGGTCGCGGGTGCGCGTCAGCCGGGCGCGCTCCCGGGCGCGGCGCCGGTCGCCCGGCTCCGCGGAGGGCCCGGGGGAGGCGGCGGTCGCGCCGGCCTGCGAGGCCGAGCGGGAGGGGGCTGCGGGGGTGGGGTCGTCCGGCTGGGCGTCGTCGTGGGTCAGCGTCATCTGTCTTCTCGGCAGGGGCCCGGAGGCGGCGGTGGAGCGGGTCGAGGTGCAGGCACTGCAACGTTCGCCGGCCCGAGAAGCTTCCCACGAGTTCGGCAGGTGACCGACAGCTGTCGATCATCGCCCGGAGTCCCGACCCGCGCCTCCTCGTCTCGCTAGGCTCGGCAGGGCCGACCACCGCAGCTCACGAGGCCGCGGGGCGCACGACGACGGAGGCACGACGACCGTGACGACTGACGACCTGACCCCCCTCGACGCTCCCGACGCGGCTCCGCCGCTGCTCCAGGGCGCGCCCCAGCCCGGGCCCGAGCACGAGGCCGGGCCGGCGACCGGCACCGCGGCCGCCGGGCGCACGCGCCGCGCAGCCCGGGCCGCCACCCGGGTCGAGAGCGACTCGCTGGGCAGCCGCGAGGTCCCCGCCGACGCCTACTGGGGCATCCACACGGCCCGGGCGCTCGAGAACTTCCCGATCAGCATGCGGCCGATCTCGGTCTACCCCGACCTCGTCGTCGCCCTCGCGCTCGTCAAGCAGGCGGCCGCCCGGGCGAACGTCGAGATCGGCGTGCTCGACCCGCGCAAGGCCGAGGCGATCGAGCGGGCCTGCGTCGAGATCCGCGGCGGGGCGCTCCACGACCAGTTCGCGGTCGGGGTCATCCAGGGAGGCGCGGGCACGAGCACGAACATGAACAGCAACGAGGTGATCGCGAACCGCGCCCTCGAGCTCCTCGGCCACGGCAAGGGCGAGTACGAGCACCTGCACCCGATCGACGACGTCAACCGCAGCCAGAGCACGAACGACACGTACCCGACCTCGGTCAAGATCGGCATGGTGCTCACGCTGCGCCGCCTGCTCGACGAGCTCGACCTGCTCGCGACGGCCTTCGCCACGAAGGGCGCCGAGTTCCACGACGTGCTCAAGGTGGGCCGCACCCAGCTGCAGGACGCCGTGCCGATGACGCTGGGGCAGGAGTTCGTCGGCTTCGCGCACACCCTCGGCGAGGACGTGCAGCGGCTGCGCGACGTCGTGCCGCTGCTCGGCGAGATCAACCTCGGCGCCACCGCGATCGGCACGGGCATCACCGCCGACCCGCTCTACGCCGAGGCCGTGCGCCGCCACCTCGGCGAGCTCAGCGGCATGGAGCTCGTCACGGCGCCCGACCTCATCGAGGCGACGAGCGACACGGGCGTGTTCATGACCCTCAGCGGGGCGCTCAAGCGCAGCGCGATCAAGCTCTCGAAGATCTGCAACGACCTCCGCCTGCTCTCGTCGGGCCCGCAGGCCGGCATCGGCGAGATCACGCTGCCGCCGCGCCAGGCCGGGTCGTCGATCATGCCGGGCAAGGTCAACCCCGTCATCCCCGAGGTCGTCAACCAGGTGGCCTTCTCCGTGGCCGGGGCCGACGTCACCGTCACCATGGCCGCCGAGGCGGGGCAGCTCCAGCTCAACGCCTTCGAGCCGGTCATCGCGCACTCCGTGATGCAGAGCCTCCAGTGGATGACCGCGGCCTGCCGCACCCTCCGGGTCAACTGCGTCGACGGCATCGAGGCGAACCGCGCCCGCCTCAGCCAGCAGGTCGACACGAACGTGGGCAGCGTGACGGCGCTGACGCCCTACATCGGCTACTCGGCGGCGGCCTCGATCGCGCACACGGCCCTCACGACGAACGCCTCGATCTCGACGCTCGTCGTCGCGGCCGGGCTGATGAGCGAGGAGCAGGTCCGCAAGGTGCTCTCGCCGGCGCGGCTGTCGGGGCTCGAGGCGGTCACGAGCGCCATCCCGGTCATCGACGTCGACGCCGACCCGGTCGAGGCCGTCACGCGCGCCGCCGCCGAGTCGGGTGCGCGGAACCCCGGCGACGAGACCGCGGGCTGACGCGAGGGCGCCGGCTTCAGTCCGTCTCGACCTCGGGCTCGTCCTCGTGCCCGAAGGCGCGGCGGAGGGTCCCCTCGCCGATCAGGCGCCCGCCGCGCAGCTGCAGGTGCCGCAGCTCGTCCGCGTCGAGCACGCCGCCGTTCTCGCGGAGCGACCGCGCGCGGATGGCGCGCCCGACCCTGACGTCCCACGCCGAGTTGCGGGCGAGGATGTGGTTGCGGGCGGTGTCGCGCATCGGCAGGGGGATGACCTCCTCGGCCTGCAGGCCGCGGCGCAGCTGCCGCAGCCGCAGCACCTCGCTGTCGAGCTCGCCGCCGATGACGAGCACGAAGTTGCTGATGTACGAGTAGAGCAGCACGACGATGACCATGCCGAGCCAGCCGTAGAAGCGGTCGTAGTTCGAGAAGGTCGTCACGTAGAGGGCGAACCCGACGGTGCAGACCGCCCAGATGCCGAGGGCGAACATGGCGCCGTACGACACCCAGCGGAGGCGGGGAGGGCGCACGTTGGGGGTGAAGTAGTAGAGCATCGCCACCGCGAAGACCGCCAGCGCGACGAGCACCGGCCACTTCAGCACGTTCCAGAGGGTGAGGAACGGCTCGCCGAACCCGACGGCGTCGCCGATGCCGCGGGCGAGCGTCGGCGTGACGAGCAGGATGGTCGCGATGACGGCGAACGACACCATCAGCACGAGCGTGACGATCATCATGTGGCCCCGGAACTTCCAGATCCGGCGCCCCTCCTCGACGTCGTAGGCGGTGTTCATCGCCCGGCCGAACGCGGTCGTGTACGACGAGAGCGACCACAGGGTCAGCCACAGCCCGATGCCGAAGGCGACGCCGGGGTTCGACAGGCTGAGCATCTGCTCCAGCGGGCCCCGGAGGGTGTCGACGGCCGACGGGGTGAGCACGTAGCGGGCGACCCCCAGGATCTCGTCCACCGCCTCCTCGCCCTCCTGGAAGAGCGCGACGCCGGAGACGAGCGCCAGGGCGGTCGGCAGGATCGACAGCGTCGAGAAGAACGTGAGGGCCGCGGCGGCGTCGATCGTGCGGTGCCGCAGGAAGTCGTGCCAGACCCGCATGACGACGTAGCGGGTGAGCGACGGGTTCTCCGGCAGGGACCTCGTCGACGGCATCCCCCGAGGGTACCGTCGCGGCGCGCCGTCCCCGTGCCGGGTGCGTAGGGTCGTGCCATGACCTGGACCGACCCTCGCGGGCAGCAGCCCTGGCCCCACGACCCCCAGCGCCCCGTGGTCTCGAACCCCGACCCGGTCTGGTACCCCGTGCAGCCCGTCTTCACCCAGGCGCCCCCGCGACGCCGCGTGGCGAGCACCGTCTCGCTCGCGGTGGGCTTCACCGTCATCGGCGTCTTCGCGCTCGCCGTGGTCGTCTACTTCCTGCTCTTCCTGCAGCCGGCCGTCATCGTCGCGGCGAGCGTGCTCGCGTTCGTGCCGCTCGCGATCGTGCTGACCGGCATCTGGCTCGTCGACCGCTGGGAGCCCGAGCCCCGTGTGGCCCTCCTCTTCGCCTTCCTGTGGGGAGGCGCGGTGTCGGTGGGCACGGCCCTGATCGTCGACCTCGTGGTCGGCTCCGTCCAGTCGCTGGTCGGCATCGGTGCGTCGAGCGGGTCGGAGGTGCTCGGCGCGGTCGTCCAGGCGCCCATCGTCGAGGAGGCCGCCAAGGGCTTCGGCGTGCTGCTGGTGCTGTGGATCTTCCGCCGCCACTTCGACGGGCCGGTCGACGGCATCGTCTACGCCGCGACCGTGGCGGCCGGGTTCGCGTTCGTCGAGAACATCCAGTACTTCGCGGTCCAGGTGACCGACGACCTGTTCAGCGGCAGCCAGGGGCTGGTCTTCGTCTTCGTCGTGCGGGCCCTGATGTCGCCGTTCGCCCACGTCATGTACACCGCGTGCACGGGCATCGCGCTCGGCTACGCGGCCCGGCGGACGGGCCCCTACGGCGCGATCGGCTTCTTCTTCCTCGGGCTCGTGCCCGCGGTGCTCCTGCACGCGCTCTGGAACGGCGCGCTCGTCGTGGTGGGCGACTCCTTCTTCGTCTACTACCTGCTCGTGCAGGTGCCGATCTTCCTGGCGATGATCGGCCTCGTGGTCTTCCTGCGCCGCAACGAGCGGCGCGTGACGCACGCCCGTCTCGCGGAGTACGCGGCCGTGGGCTGGTTCAGCGCCGACGAGGTCGCGATGCTCTCGACCTCGGCCGGTCGTCGCCGGGCCCGGCGCTGGGCGGCGGCGGCGGGCGTGGGGCCGGCCATGAAGCGCTTCGTCTCCGACGCCACGCGCCTCGCCTTCACCCGGCAGCGGATGGTCAAGGGCAGCCGCGGCGGCGACCCGTCGGCCCAGCGCGACGAGGGCGAGCTGCTGACGGCCCTCGCCCGCAGCCGTGCGGCGCTCCAGGCGCCGACCGCCGCCTTCGTGGGCCACGCCCCGAGGCCCGAGCTGCCGCCGACGCAGGCCGACTGGGGCACTCCGCCCGCCGGCGGCGGGCAGGGCTCGTACTGGCAGGGCGGTGAGCCCGGCGGCCCGGCGCCGCAGACCGACCCCTGGGGTCGGCCGGTCCCGCCGCCGCACTGGTGACGGGCGGGGCGGTCACGGTGGCGGCCGCCACGGCGTCGGGTGCTACGGCGTCGGGTGCGCGGCGTCGTAGCGGCCGAACGAGGGCGTGAGCCGGGCCGCGACGACCATCAGCACCACGATCAGGGCGCCGCCGAGCAGCGGCGGCCAGGCGACGCCGGCCACGGCGACGAGCCCGACGAAGAGGTCGCCCACCCGGGGGCCGCCGGTCACCACGACGATGAAGATGCCCTGCAGCCGCCCCCGCATGGAGTCGGGCGCGGCGGCCTGGAGGATGGTCGAGCGGAAGATCGAGCTGACGTTGTCGGCCGCCCCCGCGCCGGCCAGCGCCAGCGCCGCCGCCGCGAGCGGCAGCAGGTCGGCCTCGGCCAGGCCCTCGGTCAGGCCGCCGGACCCGTGGCCGGGGGCGAGCAGCAGCACGAGGCCGAAGGCGAGCACGAACCCGCCGTAGACCGCGATGGCCCGCTGCACGGCGCGCCCCTGGAGGCGCACGTGGCCGAGGCGGCCGCTGAACACGCTGCTCAGCAGCGCCCCGACGGCGTACGAGGCGGTGAGGACGCCGACCGTCACCGCGCCTCCTCCGATCACCACGGCCCCGACGACGGGGAAGAGCACGCGCGGCTGGCCGAAGGTCATCGCGACGATGTCGAGCACGAACGTGGTGCGGATGTTGGGGGAGCGGCGGAGGAAGCGCAGGCCCACCATCAGCGACGAGAGCCCCGGCCGCTGCGTCTCGCCCTCGGGCCGGATCGGCGGCAGGGTGACGATGCCGAGGAAGGCGGTGCTGAACAGGACGACGTCGACCGTGTACGTCAGCGGGAAGCCGACGCCGGCGACGAGGATCCCCGCGAGCGCCGGGCCGACCGTCAGCATCAGGCCCGTGCCGATCCCGCTGAGGGCGGAAGCGGCGGGCAGCAGCGAGGCCGGCAGGAGGCGCGGGATGATCGAGGCCCGGGAGGTCGCGATCATGGTGCCCGCGACCGCGTTCACGCAGGTCAGCGCGTAGAGCAGCACCACCTCGCGGAGGCCCAGCCAGGCGTGCAGGGCGATCGCCCCGGTCGAGAGCCAGGCGAAGACGGCCGCGACGAGCGCGACCTTGCGGCGGTCGAAGGCGTCCGCGAGCATGCCGCCGTAGAGGCCGGCGAGGATCATCGGCACCAGCGAGACGACGCCCACGAGGGCGACGGAGAACGTCGAGCGCGTGATCTCGTAGACCTCGAGGCCGACGGCCACGAGGGTGAGCTGCGTGCCGATGCCGCTGATCGTGTTGCCGACGAACAACCGCGCGAAGGCCGGGCTCGCCCGGAGCGGGGTCGTGTCGACGAAGAGCGGCCGGCGCGCCTCGGCGGCCTTCGGGGCGCCCTCGGACGGCGCGGTCTCGGGGGCGGGGTCTGGAGTGGACAAGCCTCCATCATCGTCCACGCGCGCGCACCGTGGTGCGGGGGTCGGGTGCTTGGATGGGAGGCATGACACACGACCCCCAGACCAAGCCCGAGATCGACGCCCCCACCGGCCCGGCCCCCGCCGACCTCGACATCAGCGACATCACCGTCGGCGACGGCGCCGAGGCCCAGCGCGGCTCGACCGTCGACGTCCACTACCTCGGCGTCGAGTTCGACTCCGGCGAGGAGTTCGACTCCTCCTGGAGCCGCGGCGAGTCCGTGAACTTCCCCCTCGCCGCGCTCGTCCAGGGCTGGCAGGAGGGCATCCCCGGCATGAAGGTCGGCGGCCGCCGCCAGCTCGTCGTCCCGCCGCAGCTGGCCTACGGCCCCGCCGGGAGCGGCCACCCGCTCTCGGGCAAGACCCTGATCTTCGTCATCGACCTCCTCGGCGTCAGCTGATGGCCCTGCGTCCCGCCCCGTCGGTCGGCCTGGCCGACGGGCACACGATCCCCGCGCTGGGGCTCGGCACCTACGGCATGGACGGCGACGAGGGCGCGGCGCAGGTCGCCGGCGCGATCGAGTCGGGCTACCGCCTCCTCGACACCGCCCTGAACTACGGCAACGAGGGCGCCGTCGGCGAGGCGATCCGCCGCGTCGACGTGCCCCGTGACGAGCTCGTCGTCACGACCAAGCTGCCCGGCCGCCACCACGGCTACGAGGAGGCCCTGGCCAGCTTCGAGGAGAGCCGGGCGGCGCTCGGCGTCGACGTCGTCGACCTCTACCTGATCCACTGGCCGCTGCCCCGGGTCGACAAGTACGTCGACGCGTTCCGCGCCTTCGTGAAGCTGCAGGAGGACGGCCTCGTCCGCTCCGTCGGCGTCTCGAACTTCACCGAGGCCCACCTGCAGCGCCTCGCCGACGAGACGGGCGTCGTGCCCGTCGTCAACCAGGTCGAGCTGCACCCGTACTTCCCGCAGGCCGAGCTCCGCGCGGTGCACGAGCGGATGGGCATCGTCACCGAGAGCTGGAGCCCGCTCGCGAAGCAGAGCGAGCTCCTCACCGAGACGGTGGTCACCGACATCGCCCGTGCCCACGGGAAGACGCCCACGCAGGTCGTCCTCCGCTGGCACGTCCAGCTGGGCGCCGTGCCGGTGCCGAAGTCGGCCGACCCCGGCCGGCAGCGCGAGAACCTCGACGTCTTCGACTTCGAGCTCACCGAGGCCGAGGTCGTCGCGATCAGCGGCCTCGAGCGCGGCCGGCTGTGGGACGGCGACCCGGAGACGCACGAGGAGTTCTAGGCCCTCACCGCGCCTCCGGCACGACCCCGAGACCGCACCGACCCGCACCGGGCCGGTGCGGTCTCGTCGTGCTGCCCGCGGGCCCGGGTGCACCGGGGGGTGGAGCCGGGGGGAGTCGCGTGGACGGTAGACTGACGCGCCGACTTTCCCGAGGGGTGCGACCGCCAGTGACATCATCCGAGCTCGACCGCGAACGCTCCTACGTGGGCACGCTCTACGCCCGTCTCGACGAGCTGAAGGAGGACGCCCGCGTGCGCCTCGAGCGCGTCCGGGCCGAGTCCGTGGGCGGCAACCACCAGAGCCGCAGCGAGCGCGACGCCTACGCGCGCCTCTACGAAGACACGATCGCGCAGCTCGGCGCCGTCGACGAGCGCCTCGCCTTCGGCCGCCTCGAGCTCGAGCAGCCCGACGAGCTGGGCCAGGGCGACGCCGTGGCGATGCCCGGCACGGGCGGCCGCTACCGCTACATCGGCCGCATCGGCCTCCGTGACGAGCAGCACCACCCGATCCTGCTCGACTGGCGCGTGCCCGGGGCCAGCGCGTTCTACCAGGCGACGGCGGCGACGCCGATGGGCGCCCGGGCCCGTCGTCACCTGACCCTCGACGGTCGTCGCGTCACGCGCCTGGAGGACGAGGTCTTCGACCCCGAGCTGCTCGACCGCGACGACGTCCAGCTGCAGGGCGAGGGCGCCCTGATGGCGGCGCTCACCGCGCAGCGCACCGGCCGCATGACCGACATCGTCGCGACCATCCAGGCCGAGCAGGACGTCATCATCCGCTCGCCCCTCGACGGCGTGCTCGTCGTCCAGGGCGGGCCCGGCACCGGCAAGACGGCGGTGGCCCTCCACCGCGCCGCGTACCTGCTCTACTCGCACCGCGACCGCCTGCGCGGCTCGGGCGTGCTCGTCGTCGGCCCGTCGCGGTCGTTCCTCCGCTACATCGAGCAGGTGCTGCCCTCGCTCGGCGAGACCGGCGTCGTGCTCTCGAGCCTCGGCGGGCTCTACCCGGGCGTCGAGGCGCAGACCGACGACGCGCCCGAGGTCGCGGCGCTCAAGGGCTCGGCCGAGATGGCCGACCTGATCCGCCGGGCGGTGCGGTCGCGGCAGGTGCGCCCGACGCAGCCGACGACGATCGACGTCAACGGCGAGCGGCTCGTCGTGCAGCCCGAGCTCGTCGCCGAGGCGATGCGCAAGGCGCAGGAGCGCGGCAAGCAGCACAACGTCGGTCGCGTCACGTTCAACAAGGCGGCGCTCTCGGCGCTGACCCGGCAGCTCGTGGCGCAGATGCGCGACCACGGCACCACCGTCGACGAATCCGACGAGGCCGTGCTGCGCGAGGACATCCGCCAGACCCACGACGTCAAGGTGCTGCTGAACACCGCGTGGCTGCCCCTCTCGGCCGAGAAGCTGATCGAAGACCTGTACGCGCGCCCGCGGTGGCTCGCGACGATCACCCAGCGCTGGAGCCCGCGGCAGCGTGCCCTGCTGCAGCGGCCCCGCGGCTCGGAGTTCACGATCTCCGACGTGCCGCTGCTCGACGAGGCGGCCGAGCTGCTGGGCGAGTTCCAGGCCGGCGTCGACCCCGAGAGGCTGGCCCGCAAGCAGCAGCGCAAGCGAGACATCGAGAACGCGGAGCGCGCGATCGAGAACATGGGCGTCGAGGGGATGGTCTCGGCCGAGCAGATCGCGGGCGGCTTCGCCGAGCGCGCCGCGTCGATGACCACCGCCGAGCGCGCCGCCGGCGACCGCACCTGGGCCTTCGGCCACGTCGTCGTCGACGAGGCGCAGGAGCTCTCGCCGATGCAGTGGCGCCTGCTCTCGCGGCGCTGCCCGCTGCGCTCGTTCACCGTCGTGGGCGACATCGCCCAGGCGTCGAGCCCCGCCGCGGCCTCCTCGTGGGACGTCGCGCTGCAGAGCCTGCTCGGTCGCCGTCGGGGCTCGTCGGTCGCCGGCACCTCGGCGCCCTGGCGCCTGGAGGAGCTGACCGTCAACTACCGCACGCCGAGCCAGATCGTCGACCACGCGGAGCGGCTGGCGATCGAGGCGGGGCTGCGCATCACGCCCAGCCGCTCCGTCCGGTCGAGCGAGTGGCCCGTGCGCGAGGTCGCCGTCGGGGCCGGGGGAGCAGGGGGAGTCGCGGGTCGTGACGCCCTCGTCGCCGCCGGCGTCGAGGCGGTCGCCGCCGACCGGGCCGTCGACGACTCCGGGACGCTGGCCGTCATCGCCCCGCAGGGCCTCGTGGGCCCGCTCGTGGACAGGCTCGTCGAGCTCTTCCCGGGGCAGGTCGCCCCCGGCACGGCGTCGCTGACCAAGCCGATCTCGGTGCTCAGCCCCGCGACGTCGAAGGGCCTCGAGTTCGACGCCGTCGTGATCGTCGACCCCGAGGGCGTGCGGGCCTCGTCGGCCCGCGGCGCCGCCAGCCTCTACGTCGCGATGACCCGCCCGACGCAGCGCCTCACCGTCGTCGGCTAGCGCGGGGGCTGCTTGAGCCCCGCCGCCCGGCGGGCGGCCTCGGCGACCCGGTCGTGGTGGGTGCGCCAGCCCGCCGCGTCGCGGTCGGGCACGTTCGGGTCGCCCGGCCCGGAGCCGAGGCGACCGTCGACGAGCTCGCGGGCGAGGTCGGCGTGCCCCGCGTGCCGGGCGGTCTCGACGCAGAGGTGCACGAGCACCGTGTGCAGTGTGACCTCCTGCCGACCCGCCGACCACCACGGCACGAGGCCGGGGGAGTCGAGGTCGAGCTCTCGCACCGTCGCGTCGGCGTGCTCGGCGGAGTGCCGGGCCAGGTCGACGATCGAGGCGCGGCTCTCGTCGGCGGTCGCCCACAGGTCGGCGTCGGGGTCGACCTCGTCGTCCGACCAGGCCGGCGAGAGCGGCGACGGCCGGCCGAAGACGTCGCCGAGGTAGCCGAGCTGCACGAGGGCCGTGTGCTTGACGAGGCCGAGCAGGTTCGTCCCGCTCGGCACGAGCGGTCGACGGGCGTCGTGCTCGCCGAGGCCCTCGAGCTTGCCGAGCAGGTCGCCCCGCTGGCGTGAGAGGTAGCGCTGCAGCGTCTCCTTCTGGTCCATGGCCCCCAGGGTGCCGCGTCGCGGCTCCCGGCACCAGCCCCCGTCGCCCCCGCCGGCGTCGTGTCGGGTCGGGCAGGGAGCCAGGTCAGTTGTAGTCGGCGGGCCAGGTGAAGGCGGGAGGCGCGGCGACGGCCTCGCCCGCCGGAGCCAGCACCAGCGCCACGTCCTCGAAGTCGCTGAGCCGGATGCCCGCGGGGTCGCCGCTGTACCGGCTCCCGTCGACGAACACGGTGAGCGTCCGCCCGTCGTCGCCCCCGAGGTCGCCGACGCCGGACTGGTCGAGGTGCACGCCCCACTCCGTGAAGAGCTGGCCGAGCACGAACGACTCGCGGCGGGGCGACTCGACGTGGACGATGCCCGACGTGTCGTGCGTGTGGATGGGCGCCGCGAACTTCGTGCCCGAGTCGTGCCCGATGTCGCCGGGCACGGTCACCGGCTCGCCGTCGACCGTGATCGACAGGTGGCTGTGCACGTGCATGGCGAGGTCCTGGCCCCAGACGTTCTCGAGGCCGGCGAGCCCAGCCCGCGCGGGCCGGTCGCCGACGTCGGGCACCGGCCACGGCGGGGCGGTCTCGGCCCCGACGACGCGGGCGGGGTTCGACGACTGGGCAACCGCGACGCCGACCCCGCCGCCGACGACGACGAGCGCGCTGGCGACGAGGGGGAGGAGGGCCCGGCGGGAGGGGCTCATCGTCCGCCCTCGCCGTCGGCGGCGCCCGCGGGGGCGCTGACGCCCGCGCGAGCGGCGGCGCCCGACCCGGCACCAGCGTGCGGCGCGACGGCCGACCCGACCGTGCGCACCCGGTCGACGAGCTCGCGCCACGGCCCGGTGAGCTGCTGCTCGGGCAGCGTCGCCTCGCGCACGGGCTGGGCCTCGACGACGATCACCCAGACGAAGCGGTCGGGCTGCGCGCCGTCGGCGGTCGACGGCGTCGACGACCAGGGGAGGCCGTCGATGAGCACGAGCCAGGAGTCGGTGTCGGGCTCGGCCTCGACGTCGACCTGCCACGACCGCGTGAGGCCCGCGAAGCCGCCGGTGCGCTGCACGGTGACGATCATGGCCGCGATGCTACCCCGGGTGCCCCGGGGCCAGCAGGGCGAGGGCAGGGCGCCCGCCGGGCGCGGGGAGCGCGCCCGCCGCCCCGCCTCAGGCCGCGGCCAGCACCCCGACCCCGCGCCACCCCTCGGTCGTCGCGCGGGCCTCGCTCGACCCGGCGCCCCACCGCGCCTCCGCGGCGGCGACCGTGACGGCGGCGAACTCGGCGAACGTCGAGGTCGGCGACACGTCGCCGCTCGTGATCGCGTCGTACCAGACCTGCCCGGCGCGCTCCCACGCGCGGCCGCCGAGGGCCGTGGCCACGAGGTGGAAGGCCTTGTTGGGGATCCCCGAGTTGAGGTGCACGCCCCCGGCGTCCTCCGTCGTCTCGACGTAGTCGTCCATGTGGGCCGGCTGCGGGTCCTTCCCGAGCACGTCGTCGTCGTAGGCCGTTCCCGGCGCGGCCATCGAGCGCAGCGCCCGCCCCTGCACCTCGTCGGTGAAGAGGCCCTCGCCGATCAGCCAGGTGGCCTCGTCGGCCGTCTGCCCGAGCAGGTGCTGCTCGACGAGCGCGCCGAAGACGTCGCTGACCGACTCGTTCAGCGCCCCGGACTGCCCCTCGTACTCGAGCGCCGTCGTGTACTGCGTCACCCCGTGCGCGAGCTCGTGGCCGACGACGCTCACCGACGCCGTGAAGCGGCGGAACACCTCGCCGTCGCCGTCGCCGAAGACCATCCGCCGGCCGTCCCAGAAGGCGTTGTCGTAGTCGAGCCCGTAGTGCACGGTCGCGTCGAGCGGCAGGCCCGAGCCGTCGATCGACGACCGGCCGTACGCCTCGAGGAAGAGCGCGTGCGTGGCCCCGAGGGCGTCGTGGGCCTCGGTGACGGCGACGTCGTCCGTCGGCGGCTCGCCCTCGCGGCGCACCACGCGGCCGGGCAGCTCCTCGGTGCCCCCGGCGTCCGAGATCGTGCGCTCGAGCGGGCCGTCGACGGCCACGGCGCCCTGCCGGGACGGCGGCGCGGCCGCGCGGAGCGCCCGCACCTCCTCCATCTGCCGCAGGCCCTGACGGGCGGCCTCGGGGGCCCGTGACAGGCGCGGCGAGTCGGCCCGGGCGAGGTGGTCGAGCAGGTAGGGCGGCACGATGAAGCGGGTCATGGCTGCACTCTCGCACCGGCCCCCGACATCGGCCCGACAGTTCACACGATCGTCACGGGAGGCGCTCCGGGGGCCCGCACCGCGCCTCCCGCAGGCCTGCACCGCGCCTCCGACCGGCTGGCCTGCACGCCCGCTCGGCGACCCGGCGCACGGGGCCGCCCCGCCGCCCCGGTAGCGTTGTGCGGATGACCGCCTCCGACGCCTCCGCCCTGGTCGACCGCATGATCGCCGTCGTCCCCGACTTCCCCGTGCCGGGCATCCTCTTCCGCGACGTGACGCCGCTGTTCTCCGACGCCGACGCCTTCGCGACGGTCACGGCCGCGCTCAGCGAGCCCTTCGACGGCGCCTTCCAGGCCGTCGCCGGCATCGAGGCCCGGGGCTTCGCGCTGGCCGGCGGCATCGCGATCGAGCAGGGCGTCGGCGTGCTCACCGTCCGCAAGGCGGGCAAGCTCCCCGGCGAGGTGCTCAGCGAGAGCTACGCGCTCGAGTACGGCGAGGCGACCCTCGAGCTGCGCCCGAGCCAGCTGCCCGCGGGCACGCGGGTGCTCGTCGTCGACGACGTGCTCGCCACCGGCGGCACCGCCGAGGCGACCGTCACCCTCCTCGAGCGCGCGGGCTACGAGGTCGTCGGCATCGCCGTGCTGCTCGAGCTCGACGGCCTGCCCGGGCGCGACCGCCTCGCCTCCCGCCTGCCCGTCCACGCCCTCTCGAGCGCGCCGGCGTAGGGCGGGCCCCTATGGCGCGGGCCAGCCGGGGAAGAGCAGCAGGCCGCAGCCCACGACGCAGGCCGCCGTCACCGCGACGAAGACGCCGACCCAGAGCACTCCCGGCACGTGCGTCAGGCGGGCGAGCTGGTCGGCGTCCGACTGCGTCGACCCGCCGCGCCGGGCGCTGCGGCGGCGGCTGGACTGCAGCTCGAGCGAGGCACGGACGGCCCCGAGGCCGAGCACGCTGACGAGCGCCAGGCCGAACGACTGCTGCCACACCACGGGGGCGAGCCACGTCACGCCGCCGACGACGGCGGCCCCGACCAGCACGACCCAGAGCCCGAACCAGTTGCGGATCTGCACGAGCATCAGCGCCAGCAGCAGCACCAGCGCCCAGAGCAGCCCCGCCGCGAAACCCGCGGCGAGCAGCCAGGAGGCGCCGAGCGCGGCGAGCGCCGGTGCCGGGTAGCCGGCCAGCAGCGTGACGACCATCCCGAGGCCGGTCGGCGGCCCGCTCGACACCGTGAGGCCCGAGGTGTCGCCGTGCAGGCGGATGCCCGAGAGGCGTCGCCCGCTGAGCACCGCGGCCAGGCCGTGCCCGCCCTCGTGGACGACGGTGACCGCGTGGCGCACGAGGCGCCAGGTCGTCGGGACGAGCACGAGCAGGGCCCCGACGGCGACCGCCGCGGCCGTCGACTCCGGCGGCAGGGGCGCGGCGCGCTCGGCGACCCGGGCCCAGAGGTCGGCGACGGTCTCGGGTGCGGTGGTCATCCGGCCAGCCTAGGAGGCGCCTCCCGGGCTCCGTCCGAGGGATGAACCTGGGCCGCC
>Ga0308160_10002016_pt1 | contig 26006 bp, 22 predicted proteins | sample PhyFR1_FD_201036 | JGI IMG/M metagenome (GOLD analysis project Ga0308160, IMG submission 201036) | Phyllosphere microbial communities from UC Gill Tract Community Farm, Albany, California, United States - DLSLF.R1 | ecosystem: Host-associated > Plants > Phyllosphere > Unclassified | place: USA... | reverse complement strand
TCGCGAACGGCACGAACACGGTCAGCGTGATCGCTTCCTGCATGATCTTCAGCTGGGCCAGGCTGTACTGGGTGGCGCCGATGCGGTTGGCCGGCACCTGCAGCAGTATACGCAAGTAAACTAATGATAACCTTGTTGGTCAAGTTTTGCTAAGATGGACAGGTCGCACTCTCAACGCGATCTCAGTCAGGTGAGCATGAGCTACGACGTGCAGCACTGACAACACCAGTACGGCACTCATGTGAATTCGCAGGGCTCGGCGGTAGGGCCACTAAGTCAGCAATCTTTAGTGTGCTGATATGCAATCGCTACAAGGCAAATGTCCGCGGACGTAATTGCATGCAGCGGCGTTCCAGCAGGTGAGGTTTTGCCTCGACAGAGTCGAGAGAAAGCAGAACGGTTGCCGATGAAAGAGTTAAGACGCAAAGTCTTACTGCCCGTCTTTCAATTATCCGAACTAACGACGGATGACGATCCACGTGCGTTTCGCCGGGACATCAAGCAGGGCAAGGGACACTCTGCCCTAACTTATTACTATCGCCTCGTCGAAGACGATCAAACCGGGCATCGATCCAGCTATAACTTGTTTCCCGTCGTGCTAGACCGGGATGCGAAGCCGTGGCCGCTAGCGACGCTCTATCTTCTTGCTCGACTAGAAGCGGAAACATCACCCACCATGACTACGCACCAAAACAGGGCCGATGACCTGGGTTCGTATAAAGAGTGGCTTGATACCCATGACGATCCAGAACGACTTATGTTTGCTTTTCCCAAGATTACGTTAAGGCGTCCAACTTATCGTTATCGCGGAAATCTCGAGAAATTAATTCGCGCCGGCGAACTTGCGCCAAGCGTTGCTAAGCGGCGTATGGGATCCGTTATCGCCTTTTATCAATGGCTCATAGAAAACGAGTACTTTCACCCGGAATACCCTCCTTGGGAAGATACGCACTATCACTTAACGGTAAAAACGTCTAAAGGTTTTGTAATGTCAAAAACTGTCAAAAGCACCAACCTTAAAATTCGTTCGCCGAAATCCGAAGATGCTTTTGACGGAACAATTCAGGACGGCGGTAAGTTAAGGCCTTTGACTGGCGAAGAGCAAAATCGTGTATTGGAGGCGACTTGGGAGAAAGGCAATACAGAATGCTATCTGATTCAGCTCTTCATGCTGGCTACAGGGGCGCGCATACAGACGGTTTGTACGCTCCGTGTCCGGCATTTTACTCAGCCAAATCCTCGTTTTTCAAAGCCCCTCACTGGAGAAGAACAGGTTTTCAAAATTAACGCAGGTCCAGGAACAGGAATTGATACTAAAAATGACAAGAATGGCGTTTTGCAGGTCCCACGTCCAGTCTACGACTTACTTCGCACCTACGCTTTGTCGAAGCGTGCCGATGTGCGTAGAAACCGTTTCATAGCTAAGCACACTGATTCTGATGATCCTTATCTCTTTATAACGCAGCAAGGAAATCCTTATTACGGTTCAAAGGAGGAAGCGCTTCGCTTCAATCCAGCTCTCGAAATTCGTCACGAAAAGACTGGCCAGCCCGTGCGGCAATTTATCAAAGAGCACGTACTTCCCTACGTGCGGGAAAATTATGACAAGGCATTCTACTACCGACCGCATGATCTCCGAGCTAGTTTTGGTATGAATATGAACGAAGTGCTTATGGATTCTGTTCAAAAGAAAGCTATTTCCCTTAGCAAGGCGCGGATGATTTTGAAAGAACTTTTATGGCACGAGAGTTATGAAACAACCGATTTATACCTAGATTACCCTGGAAAAATGCATGCGGCTTACGCAGCAGTAAATAACTACGGTGAGCAGGTGCAAAGGTGGACCGAGCGAGCGATGAATATTCGCAGATTATCCGATGAATGACCTCCCACTTTCGGGTTTTTCTACTCGTCCGACAGTTGTTCTTGAACTGCCGCTGGCGAAGTACGTGCGTATTGCTGATCCAGAGCAGATTGTACTTAAGATCGGCTCTAGTTATCACGACGTTGGCGCCCTTTGCTACGCGATTCGGGCGCCTATAAAGCAGAGGTGTCGGCCGCGCGAAGTTATGGCGAGCACCTTTCTTATACAGCGGCCCAAGCAAGTTCTTCAACTAATCAAGGCGCTTTCAAGCCTCATTATCGATGGCGGCAGAAGTATAGCAACTGTCACTGGCTATTCACAGGGATTCAAGTTGTTCGTTGATTGGGCTGATTCAACAGGATTTCATGATTGTTTGGCAGGTGGAGAGTCTACTCGCAAGAGCTTTTTGGCATGGGTTGAAAATGTTCGCGAATTATACCGGCGACAGGAATTTGGGGAGATCTCATACAATAATCGCATTGGATATATCGAAGAGATACTTAAGGCCATGCTTGGCCAGAACGCGACTGGACGTAGCGTTCCCCGGCTGAAACGTCGGCCAAATCCCAACGGTGGTACTGAGCCGTTGGCACCACACGATTTCGCTCATGCGATCGCACTTAACCAAGGATTATTTGATGGCCTTTGTGACTTGGTGCTCGAAGCGCGGACTTTTCCATTCAAGCTTTTGTTGCCAGGTTCATTAGGGTGGGAGGAAAACCATCTCTGGATTTTTCCAACGAACAAGTGGCGTATGCCACCGCACGAGTGGGGCGATGAGCGAGACAAGTCAATATACGGCTTTTGGCCTTACAATTATGCCGCTGGACGACTTTCTTTTCCCGATGAGATTGCACATCGATATGTGGCGCCTACACCAGCGAAGCAACTTGCGGCGGCGCACCTAACTATTGAAAACGCTACGAAGAGGATGGCGACAGCGAATGCCGATAAATTTGACTGGGTGCGGCTCATGCTTGCAATGACTGCCCATAATTGCTTTCTCTTCCTTTTTTTTTGCCATACTGGCGCCAACGAAGGTGTAGTTCGAGAAATTGAGACAGGTGGCGCAGTCGAGGTAGCAACACTCAATCAGCGATATCGATCAGTTAAATTCCGAGCGGGGGGGAAAGCGACGACAGTCGTTGTTCCAGTGACTTTTTTGCCTTCGTTACGCCGGTTTATGCTGCTGCGCAAATACATATTAGGCGATAGATCGTTTCCATATCTATTCTTTACTATGGGGCCCAGTCGTAGTAGGAAGCCGCAAGCTAACCAGATCGGAAGTGCTGCGTTAGAGTCATTATACAACTCGGTATTAAGCCGTATAGATCCACAGCTACCGCGAATGGCCTCAAGAAAGTTGCGGGCGTCCGTGGCGGACTGGTATCAACGCAATCATGACGTTTCAGTTACAGCGAAGGTATTGCAGAATTCAGAGAAAACAACGCAAATTCACTATGACGCTGGCTCCACAACTGACCATCACGATGAATTGTCAGTATTCCTAAATTCCGTTTCAGAAGCTGCGAAGCGGCAACGCATTATGCCGGCTCACGAGGCAGCCTCCAATCCATCGCTAGAAGAAGGCGGTGAGTGTGATGCATTCGGGCATCCCGAGGCGTTAGCTAACGATGTGCCCGTTAAGCCGAACTGCAAAGACAGCCAAGGGTGTCTATTCTGCACACACCGAGTTCTAGTGGCCAATGAAGAAGACGCCCGTAAAGTTGCATCCGCTGCGTTTGTCATGGAGCAGCTTATTCTGGGCCCGAATCATGAGAAAGAATTGCGTCCGCTAATTGAGAAGTGTGAACAAGATTTAATAAAGATCGCCGAGTTTGAAAACTGCGCGCCGATGGTTGAATATGTTCGGAATGATGTGTTTGAGAACGGAAATATCACACCTTTTTTTGCCGATAAATTCCAGTTATTCCTTGAGCTAGGAGTGATCGTATGAAAATCGCGGCGCGTATTGATGTGGGCGAAGGCGTTGATGGACCAAGTCCTTGGGATGACGGGTGGGGCACCAGTCTTCCACTAGATCATATAATTTGTCATGATTTGAAAGGGGTTCCACATACGGTCCGCGAGTTTATATGGCCATGGACTGCTTATACACCAAATAAAAAAAAGTTTCTACTTCATTTCTTCTACTGGAAATCTAGGGGAGGAAGTGTGACCGCATGTGTAGAAGAAGTCAGCGTTCAGCGTGAGAAATACATTCGCGAACTGCAGTTCTTACTTACACGGCAGATTTACTTTGGTGAGGAAAATTCTTCCGTTACCCTTAACGCAAAGCTGCTAACTCTACGCCATATTGCACGATTTGCAGAGGCTAGATCGTGCTCGGTGCGCGATGTGTTTACGGATACTGCGACCTTAAACGATTGTGCTAAAAGTTTGCCAAACCATATTATAGGTGATTGGCGAACCTGGTTGATTTTCTTGCGCAAGCTTGATCCTCTAACGCAATTAGGTTTTACGGTTGCCGAGCCAGATTGGGACGAATTAACGCAGCGTAAAAAGGACTATCGCGCGAAGGATCGGCAAAGGGCTCCTCTGCCGACGCGCATCTACGCGACACTCATCAATAACCTCTCAGCTGAGCTCGACGATGTGGAAGTGCATAAAACTAGGCTTCTTGCCGCATTGCGAGAAGCTGTTGCGGAATATCCGAATGAAAAAGCAGCTGAGACCGACCATGGGATACGGATGGGTGCGGCTTTAATAGAAAAGCACGATGTCCAAGAATACCTTGAAACGCGGGGATTTAGTACGAATCGGTTACGTAGTCTTGCAGCTGCTGTTACCGAGATATTTTTGATATGCAAGCTACAGATCCATACTTTCAGCGGTATGCGAGACATGGAAGTACGAACCCTACCTTATCACTGCATGGAAAGTGAACGGGCAGCGAACGGGCGTCGGCATTGTTTGATAGTCGGTAGCACGACTAAGTTTAACAAGGGGCGACGGATGAGGACCAAATGGGTCACTACCGAGAATGACGGCTTTCGGGCAATACGAATTGCTCAGGAGTTTGCGACAGTGATCTATGAGGCCATCTCCGTTATGCCGAGTGAGGCCGACGGTGTTAGGGACAATTATCCACTTTTTCCATCTACAGAGTATCTGCCCTGGATAGGGGAACGTGCACCTGAGGCCGGCCGGATATCCGGTTCAGGAACGAGGTTTTTCCACACTACCGCGAGTGCGCTTCAGAGACGGCTATGTCCGCTTATTGAAGAGGCGGACATTGCAGAACTTGAGGAAATAGACACCTTCCGGGCTTGGGGCGAGGAGAAAAGGTTCACAGTAGGGCAACTGTGGCATTTAACTAGTCATCAGTTGCGAAGGAGCTTAGCCATTTATGCTAATGCCAGTGGGTTAGTACGGCTCTCATCGTTACGTCGCCAGTTGCAACATATAACGAGAGAGATGGCGGCCTACTACGGGCGTGGTAGTGCCTTCTGCAAAAATTTTATCGAAAACGATTCAGGCGAATATAAGAAACATATTGCCGTAGATTGGCAGGACGGAACAGAGGAGGCTGAGGGGATTGCGTTCGTGCGCGACGTGCTGAACAGTACTGAGCCGATGTTTGGCGGGGCTGGAATTTACTATGAGCGTCAGCGCGAACGCGGCGAGGTCATGTCACGTGATGACGTAACTAAGCAAATTCGGACCGGGTTGCTTTCTTATCAGGAGAGTCCGCTAGGCGGATGTACCCGGACAGGCACTTGCGAGAAACGTAAGGGCCTCTCACTTATTAACGTTGCGTGTGCGACAGAAGGCTGTAAGAACCTAATCGGCAAACACTCCAAAATTGTACGAACAATTCAGCTTAAGCGCGCATCAATGATTCATATTGCCCCCGGTTCAGTTACCGAGGCAATGGAGCTAGAGGAGTTAGAGGCTTTGGAGGGCATCGAAACCGAATGGAGGTCCGGTGACAACCCTACGCCTCCGATTGCGGGAGGCCCACATGGCTAATATTTTGACGGAATATTTTGAGGCATTGGAGCGCCTCAAAAAGGGTAAGCCTATTAATGTTCGTAAAGGAACCAGGATCACCAACGATTCTGTATCGCTTGAGGCTGGTAGGAAGAAAGGTACAATTAAGAAGTCACGTCCGATCTTTAGTGAACTTATTGAGGCAATCGATGCTGCTGCCCGAGTAGAGTTTAAGCCCCAGGATGAAACGCGGGCGAAGCTTGACGATGCTAAGGCAGAAGTCGACCGATATCGAACGCTTTGGGAAGAAGCCCTTTCAAGGGAGGTCTCGCTTGTTCGACAACTTTGGGATGAACGTGAAATTTGGGCGAGGGAGCGCGCTGCATTGACTGGGGATAAGATAATTCCGCTCAGAGGTGGAAAAAACTCGTTAGAGAGATAAAAGCCTTGAATCAACACTCTACTTTTGGCCATAGCTAGTCGGTTGCCAACGTCAGCCGTGATCTATTGCACTGTGGGAAATAGCTCAGCCGGATCGAGCAACTGCAATGGCGTTTCTCGCAGTTGGGGAACTGATATCATGCTGCATGGTTACTACTCGCACCATTGGCCCCCTGCACTTCGAAGACCTGGACCCGAAGAGATTTGAAGATCTCGTGCGACAGCTTGCGTACCAGTTCAAGCCGTGGCGGCGACTCGAGGCCACGGGGCGCTCTGGCGGCGACGATGGGTTCGATGCGCGAGGCTACGAGATCATTGCTAGGGAGGACCAGCCCTCTCTCTCAGCAGAAGAAGGCGAATTGGTCGAAGAGCGACTGACCCTCAACGAGGGCGCCGATGACAAGCTCTGGCTCATACAATGCAAACGTGAGCGGGCCATTGGGCCGAAGGCGTTGGTCAAATACTTGGACGACACCGTGCTCAGCCCGGATGAGAAGCTTCACGGACTTGTTTTCACGGCCGCCTGCGATTTTTCCAAAAAGGCTCGCGACGACTTCGCTGGAAAATGCCGTGAGATGCAAATCGAGGAGTGGCACCTCTGGGGCAAGGCTGAGCTCGAGGACCGGCTTTTCCGCCCCGAGAACGATCACCTCTTATTCGCCTACTTCGGTTTTTCTCTAATCATCCGCCGGCGCTCGCAACGAGCCGACCTGCGGGCTCGTTTGGTAATGAAGAGGAAGGCGCACCGTATGCTTAAAGACAAGTTCCACGCGCCGTTATTGCTGCGCTCGCCTGATGCCACCGAGTACCCGTACACGGGCGACCTCGCTGATTTCAAGAAGAACCCGCTGTGGATGGTGTGGGTGTACCAAGGCATGTCGCATGAGGGGCTTCAGTTCTGTGTACAACGTTACTTCGCGTACCTCTCTGACGATGGCAAATCGTGGGACGCCGCGATGGCGGTCAACGACGCTAGAGGCCGTGCTCACGATGACCCTTGGTTGGGCGAAGACCGAAACGACGAGAAGAGGCACGCTATCTACCAGTTCTGGAACAGCATTCCGGAGGCCAACAAAGCGTGGCTCGAAGTTGTCGGCCTTGTGCCATACGACGCTATCTTGGACATCGATGACCTCGGCGACGAGTACGTACAAGCCCCTCATGTATACGCGCCGTTCGCACCTGGAAGGGATGGTCCCTTCAAAAGCTTTACCGCTAAGGTCGAGACCATCGCTCAGTGGGCTCCGCGCTCGTCATACCCCGACGAGAAATCCGACGGCCGCGTCGAGTATTTTCCTCCTGCTTTCCGCGAGCACAACGACGACAGCGAGTGAACAAATACCCGATGTGGGCCTTGCTATTGATGCATTCGCTTGATGAGGCGAGCGTCAGAACCTCCCTTGTTCAGGGCGATGGGCCGCCCGAAAGGAATCAGGCTGAAGATTTGGCGACCGCGTCGAATTGTCAGGTTACATCAGTTTGATGTTGTCATAACCTGCCGAGGTTCGCTTCTTACCGCTGCAAAATATAACCCGACAGACGCGACAGCCACACCAAACAGAACTGTAATAAGCGACGTCGGTGTTTCGCCCCGATTCAGCACCCATGCTGCAACTATCGGTCCGCTAGCCTTCGCCAACAGTGCGGGGCCGGCCATCGCACCGGAGATGGCACCATAGTTTTCGCTTCCAAACATCGCCTGTGGCAAAGTTCCGCGAACGATCGTGATGATGCCATTGCTGAGGCCGTACAGGATGCAGAAGCATGTGATAGCCCATGCTTGGACTCCAAACAGGAGAATGGCGGCAAGTGCTGCTGGGAGCGCGCTAAAACAGAATTTTCCGACGATTTGCGGTGCCGTGTTACGTGCGATTGTTCGTTCCAAGATGCGGCCGGCCACCTGCATCGGGCCGATTAGCATCGAGATTAGAATCGCAACGCGCATGCTGTGCCCCATGCCCTGCAGCAGCGGAATCAGGTGGACTGACAGTGCAGAGAAAACAAAGATGTTGGCAGAGAACGCCATGGCTAACTTCCAGAATGCTGGATGGCGCAACGCTTCGGCCAGCGTATGACTGCGGCGTACTGGATGAGACAGAATTGCTGACTTCGACTGCTCCCGGCCCAACATCAAATGCAGCGGCAGGCAAACCAGCAGTTGAACCGCTCCAAACCAGAGGTAGCTGTGTCTCCAGCCGACCGATGTATTTAACGCCTGCGTCAGTGGCCAAAAGATCGTACTGGCGAAGCCGGCAAACAGCGTCAAAGTCGATATCGCCTGGCGTCCAGCTGAAGCAAATCTGCGGTTGATCGTGGCGAACGCCGCCTCGTACAAGGTCAGACCCATGGCAAGGCCGAGAATCGTCCAGGCCCCGAAGTAGACAGCCGGGCTGTGGCTCATGCTCAGGAGGGCAAACCCGATGCCACATACCGCCGACCCCGTACCCATCACCATCTGCCCGCCGTGTCGATCGAGCAGGATGCCGATCGGCGTCGCCACCAGGCCGGCGATTAGCAGGCTCCACGAATAGGCGCCGAACACGAGCGTCGGGTCCCATCCAAGCTCGCGCTGAATACTTGGCGCAAGGATGCTGAAAGCGTAGTACAGCGAGCCCCACGAGATGATCTGTGTGCAGGCAAGGATGCCGATGGTGCGCCACTGTGAAGTCATACGTCCTCGTTCAGGAGAAGGCGGCGTCAGCGCCGCCAGTATCGAAACGGATTACGCGCAGCATGCTGCCTTGGCCGCTGGACCAGCTACCTGCCGGGACGGACAGCCGCACCCGTCTTGTCCCCGGTCCTTCGCCTGCGCGTCCGCAAGGCAGCAAGCAGCCGACTGCTGCGGCGCCGGCCCACCACAGCAACCAGATGCTACCGGCTCGCTCTCATACGCTTGACGGGTGCTGCAGACGCCTGTTTCCGGCAGTTCCAGCTGCACGTCGTCGGCAGCAACCAAGTCTCCTGCGAGGGCCGCCACGACCGACCGTACCTGCTCATAACCGGTCGCCATCAGGAAGTTCGGCGCGCGGCCGTAGCTCTTCGCGCCCACCGCATAGTAGCCTTGTTCCGGATGAGCCAGCTCGCGGTAGCCATGCGGACGCACCGTGCCGCAGCTATGTTCGTTCGGGTCGATCAATGGTGCGAGAAGGTCGGTACTTTCGAGCCAAGGATCGTGGCGCACGCGTAATTCGCGTGTCATGTCGAGGTTCGGGCGAGCGCCGGTGGCAGCGATGATCTCATCGACGCCATCGATGGTCGCGCCGGTATCGCCGCTCACCGTGATACCGCTGGCGGTAGCGGTAAGGGACGCGATCCGGAATTCCTCGTGCAGCTCCAGTTGGCCCGACTGCTTCAGTGCCTGCAGGCGCATGCCCAGCAGACCGCGCGCCGCCAGGCCGTCAGCATCGCCCCCGCCAAAGAGTTTGGCGCTCTGGCGTCCGCGAATGGCCCACACCAGGCGCGTGCCGGGCGCCTGCTCGGCCAGCGCCGCCAGTGCCAGCAATGAGCCTGCTGCCGAGTGTCCGGCGCCGACAACGAGCACGCGCCGGCCGGCGTAGCGTTGCTGCTCTGCTCCGAGGACGTCCGGCATGCCGTAAGCGATCCGGTCGCGCAATGCACTTTCGCCCTGGGCCGGCAAGCCGCTGGCACCAAGCGGATTCGGCTGCGACCAGGTGCCGGTGGCGTCGATCACGGCGCTGGCCAGGAATTCACGCTCGCCTTCAGGTGTGGCCGCGCGGATAACGAAAGGGACACTCTCGCGGCCGCGCGTCTTCACCTTGTCAAATCCTGCCCGGGTGATTGCGACGACGCGATGAGAGAGCCGGAGGTTGGCGGCGATCGCAGGAAGGGCTGCGAGGGGCAACAGGTAGCGGTCGACGATCTCTCCCGCACTGGGCAAGGCTTCCGGCTCCGGAGCCTGCCAGCCAGCTTCCACAAGCAGCTGGCGGGCTGCCTTGTCGACGTTGTACTGCCATGGTGAAAACAGGCGCACATGGCGATAGCTTTCCAGGTTGCTGGCTACCTGCACGCCCGCTTCCAGGAGCAGCGGCGTGAAGCCACGCGTAATCAGGTGGGCAGCCGCGGCGAGACCGACGGGGCCCGCTCCAAGCACGGCGACAGGAAGGCTCTTGTTGAGGATGTCGTTCATGTTGTCTCCCAATTCATCAAGTTAGCTACTTCAGTTGAAAACCGCGTTAGTCGTTCGTCGAATCACGAACAATGCGGCAAAAAATTTTTAGAGAGTACCGATCATCTGCTTGAGCTGGGCAAGCCGGTCCGTGTTTACGCAATAGCACACGCGCTGCTCGTCGGCCGATCCAATGATGAGCCCTGCCTGCTTGAGAACACTGACGTGCTGCGAAATCGTCGAAGCCGCCAGCGGCAGGACATCGGTCAGGCTACCGAAATAACAGGCGCCGTAAGCCGACAGGTAGTTCAGCAGCTGAACACGCGCCGGGTGCCCGAGCGCCTTGCACAACATCGCAAGTTCCTCGGCATCAATCGTCGGCACGGCAATACCACTTTTCGGGTCACAGCAGGTCGTCATATCCACTCTTCGCATTCGTCATTCGGCAATCGACGAACGAAGAATAAAGCGCATGTCATGAAGCTGTCAACATCTTTCGATATTCTTGGAATCGTCGTATTGGTCGTGTATGATCCTGACATCTCGCACATCATCAGATTGGAAAGCCATGGATACCAAAGCAGTACTTGCCGCGCTCGCGGCCCTGGCACAGGAAAGCCGATTGGCGGTATTCCGGCTGCTTGTACAGGCGGGGCCGGCAGGTCTCGCCGCCAGCAAGATTGCCGAACACTTGGACATACCTCCCTCGTCGCTGTCGTTCCACCTGAAAGAGCTGTCGCATGCGAGCCTGCTCGCTTCCAGGCAGGACGGCCGCTTCGTGATCTATTCGGCGAATGTCGAGACGATGAACGGGCTGATCGGTTTTCTGACTGAGAACTGCTGCGGCGGCTTGCCCTGCGACGCGGCCGCTGGCGATGTGTGCAAAGCGGGATGAAGCCGGCCACTTACCGTCGCCATCCATCCTATTGAAAGGAAACCCGATGCAAGACAAGGTTTATAACGTCCTGTTCCTCTGCACCGGCAACTCGGCGCGCAGCATTATGGCCGAAGCACTGCTCTCGACCGTGGGCAAGGGGCGCTTTCGCACCTTCTCAGCCGGTAGCCACCCAGCTGGCGCGGTTCATCCGTTAGCGATCGAACAGGTGCTCGCGACCGGTTACCCAATCGGCCAGTTGCGCAGCAAGAGCTGGGACGAATTCGGCAGCGCGGGGGCGCTGCACATGGACTTCATCTTTACCGTCTGCGACAAGGTGGCAGGCGAAGCATGCCCATATTGGCCTGGCCATCCGATCTCCGCGCATTGGGGCTTCGAAGATCCAGCGGTCTGCACGGGCAGCGAGGCCGAGCAGCGCGCAATGTTTCAAAAAATTTTCCGCCAGATCCTGGCGCGCGTGAACGTGTTCGCCAGCCTTCCGCTGCACATGCTCGAGAAGAACGCGATCCAGGCCGAGGTGAGCGCCATCGGAAAAACACCCGTTTGACACTTTAACCCGACTACAAAATCATATGAACGTACTGTTTCTCTGCACTGGCAATTCCTGCCGCTCCGTCCTCAGCGAGGGCACTTTCAACCATCTCGCCCCGGAAGGCCTGAAGGCGATCAGTGCCGGTAGCCAACCGACGGGCTGGCTGCATCCGCGCGCGATCGCTCTCCTGCATCGCAAAGGCATCTCGACCGAGGGCTACTACAGCAAGTCGTGGGACGAGCTGCCGGTCGTGCCTGACATCGTCGTTACCGTCTGCAGCAGCGCTGCCGGCGAGACCTGTCCGGCTTACCTGGGCCCGGTGCTGCGTACCCACTGGGGCCTGGAAGACCCGAGCCACGTCGTCGGCACCGATGAGGAAATCGAAGCGGCATTCGAGCGGACTTACGAAATCATCCTGGCCCGTACGGAAGCCTTCCTGGCACTGCCGCTGGAAGAGCTGAAAGCCGACAAGACCCGATTCAAGGCCGAGCTCGACCGCATCGGCACCCTGTTGCCTTGAGCTGGACGTCCCGCATAATGCGGGGCTCTGCTACCGAAGCTTTCATCTATTGACCTGCTGACTAGGACCCTTTGTGCTCATCGCATTTCTGATCTTCCTCATTACACTTATTTTTGTCATCTGGCAGCCCCGAGGACTAAGCATCGGCTGGAGCGCTACCGCAGGCGCCGTCGTTGCGCTACTCACAGGCGTGATCCACATCGCTGACATTCCAGTTGTCTGGGGTATCGTCTGGAATGCGACGGGTGCTTTCGTTGCCATTATCATTATCAGCCTGCTGCTCGACAAGGCGGGCTTCTTCGAATGGGCTGCCCTGCACGTGGCACGCTGGGGCAAAGGCAATGGCCGGCGCCTGTTCATTCTTCTCGTCTTGCTCGGCGCAGCGGTGTCTGCCTTATTTGCCAACGATGGCGCGGCGCTGATCCTGACACCCATCGTGATCGCTATGCTCCTTGCGCTGCGCTTCACGCCAAAGGCCACGCTGGCATTCGTCATGGCCGCCGGGTTCATCGCGGATACTGCCAGTCTGCCGCTGGTCGTGTCGAACCTCGTCAACATCGTTTCGGCCGATTACTTCGACATCAGCTTCGTCCGCTACGCGGCGGTGATGGTGCCGGTCAACCTGGTGTCGGTGGCGGCAACGCTCGCGGCACTCACCTGGTTCTTCCGCAAGGACATTCCAGCGCACTACGACCTGGCGCAATTGAAGCGCCCGGAAGAGGCTATCCATGACCGCGCAACTTTTGTTACCGGATGGTGGGTCCTGGCGATGCTGCTGGTCGGCTTCTTCTGGCTTGACGACATCGGCGTCCCGATCAGCGCCGTGGCCGCGGCCGGCGCGGCCCTGCTGTTGGCGGTCGCCGCACGCGGGCACCGCATCTCGACGCGCGAGGTGCTGCGCGGCGCCCCTTGGCAAGTTGTTGTCTTCTCGCTTGGCATGTATCTGGTCGTGTATGGCCTGCGCAATGCAGGCCTGACGAGCTACCTGACCGACCTGCTGAACCAGTGTGCACAGTATGGTGTGTGGGGCGCTGCGCTCGGCACCGGCTTCATCACGGCGATCCTGTCCTCGATCATGAACAACATGCCGACCGTGCTGGTAGGCGCCCTGGCAATCGACGCCACCGCTACCACGGGCGTGGTACGCGAGGCGATGGTCTACGCGAACGTCATTGGCGCCGACCTTGGCCCGAAAATCACACCGATCGGCAGCCTCGCAACCCTGCTTTGGCTGCATGTGCTGGACGCGAAGAATATCCATATTGGGTGGGGCTACTACTTCCGCGTCGGTATCGTGCTGACGCTGCCGATCCTCTTTGTTACCCTGTGTGCGCTTGCGCTGCGACTGAGCTAAAAAAGGTTACCCAACATGGAAGTCACTATCTATCACAACCCGGAATGCGGCACGTCGCGCAATACCCTGGGCCTAATTCGAAATTCTGGGATCGAGCCGACCATTATCGAGTATCTGAAGAGTCCACCCGACCGTACGACGCTGGTCAACCTGATCGCACAGGCAGGCCTTTCGGTCCGCGATGCTGTGCGCGAAAAGGGTACTCCGTTCGTCGAGCTCGGCTTGGACGATCCAGCGACCACCGACGAGCAGTTGATTGACGCGATGCTCGCGCATCCAATCCTGATCAACCGTCCTTTCGTGGTAACGCCAACAGGGGTGCGCCTGTGCCGCCCATCCGAGGTGGTTCTGGATATCATGCCGGCCGATCAGCGCGGCGCCTTCACGAAAGAGGATGGCGAGGTCGTCATTGATGCGGAAGGGAAGCGGATCAAATGACCAGAATCCCGAACCTACCAAACATCCAGCCCGAATTGCTCGACATGCCGACGGTCGAAAAGCTGGAACCGGTTGGTGACATGAACCACCCGCCGCGCATCCTGCTGCTCTACGGTTCGCTGCGCGAACGCTCTTTCAGCCGCTTCCTCACCTATGAGGCCGCACGCATCCTCGAACAATTCGGCGCCGATGTAAAAATCTTCGATCCGATGGAGTTGCCGATGGTGGGCAGCGTGGCGGAGACACACCCGACGGTGGTCGAGCTGCGCGAACTGTGCCTGTGGTCCGAGGGCCATGTATGGTGCAGCCCAGAGCGGCACGGCGCGGTCACTGCCGTGATGAAGAACCAGATCGACTGGATCCCTCTCGAGCAGGGCGCGGTCCGCCCGAGCCAAGGCCGTACTTTGGCCGTCATGCAGGTATGCGGCGGTTCGCAATCCTTCAACGTCGTGAATACGCTGCGCCTGCTGGGCCGCTGGATGCGCATGTTCACGATCCCGAACCAGTCCTCGGTACCGATGGCCTACAAGGAGTTTGACGACGAAGGACGTATGAGGCCCTCCGCCTACTACGACCGCGTGGTCGACGTGATGGAAGAGCTGTTCAAGGTGACACTGCTGATGCGCGGTCGGACGGAGTACCTGACGGACCGGTACAGCGAACGTAACGAGCGTGCGCTAAAGGCGGTCAATCGACAGATTGAAAAAATCTGAAGCCAGCCGTTGCAGTTGAAGCGCGTTGACGGTTGACGCAGTTCGCGATGGAAAATACTCAAACAAGAGCCGCCCGAATACGAGCAGCTCTTGTTACGTCAATAGTAGAAATTTCGAAGGTCAGGCCGGTTTACCTTACAGCGCTGTCATGCCCCGAACATAGCTCAGCATCCAGGTCTCGCGCTCAATTGATAAACCCATGTTTGCCGGCTTGGTATTGAGTACCCTCCTGTTATGCTCAATGGCAGCTTCAATATCGACCCACTCTGGCACCATGCCATTGGCAAGCTCATAGGCTTCCGGTGAGGCAGTCCCCAGCTCGCTGTCGACGCGGCAAAAATAGAAATGGGAACGCATGAACAGCACGTCGTAGCCACCTTTCAAGGGCGGGCGATACTCGTCAAGGTATCCAACGTAACGCTCGATGCTGACGTTTGCCGCCCCGGTTTCCTCAAGCAGCTCACGGTGCAAACCATTGATCGGATCCTCGCCGGCATCCAGCCCTCCGCCCGGGAAGCTGTAGTCATCGTAACGACGGGTGTAGAGCAGCAAAATCTCCTTGCCCTGCAGGATAATGGCACGCACGGCCTGCCGTTCGAACATAGTGCCCTGGAGCGATACCCCTGGATGGGTCAGCGTATGCAGTAATGTCATAGGGACTCTCAGCGCATCAGCAAGGTCGGGATGGAAAACGACCGCAGGAGCTCGCTCGTTTTGCTGCCCCGCACCAATGACCGGAGCGGCGAATGTGAATATGCGCCCATCACCAGCAGGTCGATCGCGGCCGCTTTAACGGCATTTGGGATCACGTCCGCCGCACTTCCCGGCATCAACGTGGCGTTGACTTCCAGGCCTGCTGTTTTGAAGATTTGCCGTGCCCACTCAAGCTGGCGGGCGGCGCCCGCACTTTCGTTACCTGACATGAGCAGGTAGATCCGGCATTGCCGGAACAAGGGACTCGCGGCGACTAGCTCGACACCGTGGCGGCTGGCGATGCCACCATCGAAAGCGATCATCACGCGCTCGACCGCACTGAATGGGCCAGGCACCGTCAGGATCGGCCTGCGCGAACTCCTCACAGCCCGCTCGAAACCAACGCTTGGCACGAAAGGCATCGTTCGCCCCATTACAACGAGGCGCGCATCGCCTTCCAGTTCAGCCAGGGTCTCGTCCAGTTCGCCATAGCGTTGCCGGACGTCGACCGTGGCGGCGCCTGTGCCCAGCGCTCGCTCACGCAGCCCGTTCAGGTGCCGGCGACCTCGCTCGCGCAAGGACTTGGCTTGGTTCTCGTCATCGGCCGCGAGCTTCGTCAGCAGCGCTTCCTGGGCATCAATACCGATGGTGCCGCTACGGTCGTCGCCAGAGCCAAGCTCGGGATGTCGTTCGATCACGTGCAACAACTCCAGAGGAGCGGCTAGCCGTACCGCTGCCCACGCAGCGTAATCAGTAACGTGATCGGCAAGCTGGGACTGACTCACACAGGCGAGTACTTTGTTTTCGCTATTCATAGTCTTCCCTCCTGTTAGTGAGCCGCCAGCATGTCTTCGGCGCCTTCCTTGTCGTGCACGCCAAATTTGTCGACCAGCGTAGCGCTTGCTTCGTTCAGGCCGAGCACCTCCACCTCGGTTCCCTCACGCCGGAATTTGATGACGACCTTGTCCAGAGCGCTCACTGCGGTGATGTCCCAGAAATGGGCGTGTCCGACGTCGATACGCACTTTTTCGATGACTTCTTTGTAGTCGAAGGCACCCACGAAGCGCTCGGCGGATGCGAAGAAGACCTGTCCCGTCACCGTGTAGTGCCGAACCCGGCCTTCGTCCTGTGCCTGGGAGCGGACGTGCAGAATGCGCCCGACCTTGCTGGCGAAGAAGAAGCCCGACAGCAGCACGCCGACCAGCACGCCTTTCGCCAGGTCGTGCGTGGCGACGACCACGATAACGGTGGCAAGCATGACGACGCTCGAGCTCTTCGGATGCTCGCGCAGGTTGCGGATCGACGTCCAGCTGAAGGTGCCGATCGACACCATGATCATCACAGCGACCAGCGCGGCCATCGGGATGCGCGCAACCCAGTCGCCAAGGAACACCACCATCAGTAGCAGGAAGACGCCGGCTGCCAGCGTTGACAGGCGGCCACGGCCACCAGATTTGACGTTGATGACGGACTGGCCAATCATCGCGCAGCCCGCCATGCCGCCGAGGAAGCCGGTGACGATATTGGCGACGCCCTGGCCGACGCACTCGCGGTTCTTGTTGCTGTTGGTATCGGTCAGGTCATCGACGATCGACGCGGTCATCATCGACTCGAGCAGGCCAACGACCGCCAGCGTTGCCGACACAGGGAAGATGATCGCCAGCGTCTCGAAGTTGAGCGGGATATCAGGCAACAGGAATACCGGCAGGCTATCCGGCAGTGTGCCCATGTCGCCTACAGTGCGGATATCCAGGCCGAGGTAGATCGCAACCGCCGTTAGCACGACGATAGCCACGAGCGGAGACGGTACGGTCTTGGTGACGTAGGGGAACAGGTAGATGATGCCAAGGCCTGCGGCCGTCATCGCGTACACGTGCCAGCTGACGTTCGTCAGTTCCGGCAGCTGGGCCATAAAGATGAGGATGGCCAATGCGTTGACGAAGCCGGTGATGACCGAGCGCGAGACAAATCGCATCAGCACACCCAGCTTGAGCCAGCCTGCCAGTACCTGCAGCAGGCCGGTCAGAACCGTCGCAGCGAGCAGGTACTGAAGCCCGTGTTCCTTGACCAAGGTGACCATCAAAAGCGCCATTGCGCCCGTGGCCGCCGAGATCATGCCTGGACGGCCGCCGGCGAACGCGGTAACGACCGCAATGCTGAATGATGCATACAGACCAACTTTCGGGTCCACCCCGGCGATGATCGAAAATGCAATTGCTTCCGGTATGAGTGCTAGTGCAACGACAACGCCTGCGAGCAGATCGTTGCGAATATTGGAAAGCCAATCCTGATGTAATGATTTCATAGAGTTCTTTTCGTTGGTGTGGCCACTGACGTGACCGCGGGGAAGCGCGATGGAAAAAATGCGCCTCTCCGACCTATCGGAAAAGAATCAGGACGAGCCCCTGGCGTAGGGGCGCAAAGACGCAATGAACCGGGCGTAAGCCTCGCGCGAGTGATGTGTAGATGTGGCTGACTCGCAGCGAGAAGTGAGGCTTACAAGGGTCTGGCTCCGGTTGATTGCTCGGGAAGTGTCTGTAATTTTACACCGGATGTGCGGGGCTGGCTAATTGTCCCCAGCACTCAACGCCGTGCGCGTGATATTGAAGAGAGTCGGTCTTGCTGTGGAGGTCACGTGAAGCGATCGCCAAACCGTAAGCTGGCTCAGTCGAGATGCCAGGAAAATGCACTCAACAGAAGTCAGGCCGAGCAAAGAAAGGTGATTAGTCATCGACGAGCCTGCTGGCAACGCTGTCAAACGATTCTAGGTCGGCAATAATTTTTTGCCAGAACTCGTTCCGGTCCTCAGGATTAGAAGGAAGATACGCGTGAGCAACCAAAGACAGAGGGTGCACACCAATGACTGATGCAATTTCATCAATCTTCGTAATCGTGGGTGCCTTTATTCCACGCTCTAAACTGCTGAGATACGTCCGGCTTGACACAATGGAAAAGTCCTCTTGCGTCAATTCACGGCTCTTCCTTGCTTTCTGCAAACCTATCCCGAATCGTTTGAGCAACGCCACGAGTACCTCCGCACAAAAAGTACGATGTACTCACGCTGAACACTTTAGGGCTACAATCTATAGTGTTCATTCTCGACTTTTGGGGACGTAAATGATAACGACGCACGATGCGGATGAGGCAGCTCTGTTCTCGATAGGGCCTGGAATCACTACTTGGCGTACTGCTACCCTCAACTTGGGGATGCTTTATGTTTTTGTCAATTATGGTTTGAAGGAAGGGCGCAGTTGGGCGTATCAGACGTCGATCCTGTGGGATAGTCGTGACGTACTAGATTTTTGCCGACGTTTTAAGAACAACCCATCGGCAAAAATCGTTGACATCTCCCTACTAGAGCCATTTCGTAGAGACAAGAAACAAACATGGCGTTGGACAAGGGTCCTGCAAATCCGACTATATGAGGAGGACTCCGTCGAGCATCCTGTGTACTTTACCGATGCCGGAGAAGCGGTAGGGCTAACGCCAGAGGAAGCAAAGCAAAAAATGAAGCTGCTCTACAAATCCCGGCAAGCATGAGCGTAATGTCGTATGGCAGAGTAGTGATTTGATGACTTTCTGCCAAAGATTCGTGTTGGCTGCGCTGAGCTTTAAGGCTCTTAGAGATGCCGATTTAATTATCTTGGGGTAATTGATCGCCAATGATTTAGTTGATAAACTAAAAAATTCTTTCTCTGATGATTGCCCTGGCGGATGTCTATAACTTGCCCACATAGCAATGCCCTGCTAGACGTCTTGCTCAGCAAGAGTTCAATTTTCTTGAATAATCCTCGACCGAGAGAACTACTGAAAGTCAACGTATGACGACGTTGACGCGCGTCTACGAGACTTCCGATTCTGAAGCAATACATGTCGTGTTCGTTCACGGGCTAGGCGGTGATGCGCGGTCCACTTGGATGCATGACCCGAAGGATGAGTCGACGCTTTGGCCGAGTTGGCTTGGTGAGGATGTTGGATGCCATGTTTGGCTCGCCGGTTACGGTGCAGCGCTGTCAGGCTGGATTGACACAGCAATGCACCTCGCCGACTTAGGTGAAGCTTTTTTTGCCGCTCTTCAAGCAGAGCCGAGTTTGCAAGGGAAGAGGTTGGTATTGGTAGGTCACAGCCTTGGTGGTCTTGTCATTAAGTCAGGCATGACGCAAGCCCAAGCACTCGGCGATCCGCAACGGCTAAAATTGCTTGATACCGTCATAGGTGTCGTATTCGTCGGTACGCCGCACCAGGGAGCAAGTCTAGCAACAGTTGCGGACAACCTACGGCTCCTTCTGAGAACAAACCCTCAAGTTACCAACATGGTAAATGACGATGCGTGGCTAAAGTTGCTGAATGGCCAGTTTCGACATTTACAAGCTCAACGCCACTTCGGCGTACGCGTTTTCTTTGAGACTAAGGGAGTTTTTCTCGGACGGCGAATATTTGGGTTCGCAATTGGGCCGCGACAACTGATTGTTGATCGGAACAGTAGCGATCCTAACATCACGGGGGTAACACCTACCGCAATCGATGCTGATCATATCGAGATTGCCAAACCTAAGTCACGCAGTGAACTCATTTACAAAGCGTTCGTCGAGTTTCTTAAGCGGACGGTTGATGTTCCCTCTGATACCCCGCCTGCTGACGTTAATTCCTCTATTCTTGGGCAAGCGCCGGACGAACTGCCAACACGGCTGCGCAACGCCTCGGCACCTTTACTGGGCTGGCCGAGCACGTTACCCGATGGGACATGGCTTCCACGTCCCGAGCTGGATGTACTAAACGCCAATCTCGCCGATAAATCGACAAGCACGCATCTCTTGCTGGGCGATCCCGGATCTGGGAAGTCTGCCTTACTCGTTCGGCTTGCTCAAGAAAAGCAGGCGGCCGGTTGGGCCGTTCTCGCAATTAAAGCCGACCGTCTACCACCAGACTTGCTAGATCGGGATGCGCTTACAAGGCACCTGAATCTCGGCTCCGATACTGCCACGGTCCTGTCCGCTCTTGCCAAGAGCAAGTCGGTGCTGTTAGTTATTGACCAAGTTGACGCTCTGGCAGATTTAGTCGTTCAGCACTCGGCGCGCTTGCGTGTATTGCTCGATCTGGTTCAAGAACTCTTCGATGTATCGGGGGTGCATACCGTCATCTCTTGCCGGACCTTTGAGCAAAAGCATGATCCTGCGCTTCGGAACCTGAGCGCTACTGTTCTGTCGCTGGAGTTACCTCCATGGTCAGCAGTTCTACCCGTGTTAACGGCAAAAGGGTTGCGAGGCGACGCGTGGAACCAAGACATCCAGCAGGTTCTACGGTCGCCTCATGCGTTGGACATATTTCTATCACTGCTGGAACAGGCAACTGAGCCAGAGGCCTTGCGGAGCTTTCAGGGTCTGCTGGAAAAGCAATGGGAGACCAAGGTACTTTGTGATCTTAGCGGAAGGCGTAGGGCCACACTACGGCATCTAGCCAAGCTAATGGCCGACCGTGAAGTACTTGGACTTCCATTGGCTGTAGTAGAAGAGCATTTCGCAGAGATTCGGGCGTTAGCGGCAGACGGGCTGCTGCGTATCGATCAACAAGGGCCAGGACGCGTGGAATTTCGCCACCAGACGCTATACGAATTCGTACGTGCCCGCAGTTTTCTTGAGAATAGCGGTAGCCTAACAGAAACGGTATGCGTGCAGCAGAGCAGTTTGAGAATTCGTCCCCAGCTGTGGCACGCGCTTGGATATTTTCGCGTGGCAAGCCCGGAGGAATATAGTCAAGAAATTGGCCGGCTATGGGCCGCTGACCTTCGCCCACACTTAAAGATGCTGCTGGTAGAGTTCCTAGGGCTACAGACTGCGCCGACGCCTGCAGAACAGCGGTTGGTAGAGGGGGCAATAACGGACGAGTGGTTTCTACCTCGATTTGTCGGGGCAGCTGTCGGAAGTCCAGGATGGTTTGCCGTACTGGCACCGATTCACCTGCCCAGATTGATGTCCTTGCCGAACGAGACGGCCCAAATTCTGGTGCCGCTACTTAGAGAGGCGCTGCGATATGACGCCGAGTTGGTCATCGACCTCGTGAGTAGGCACTGGTTACCTAGCGACAGCCGCGACTTGTTGAGCTGGCAGGTGTTAGCAGTCGATGACGTGGCGCCGCAGGTAGGACGGTGGTTGGATAGTATCGTTCTCATTGCTGGGCGAACATCGATTTCAGAGTGGGCAATTGCGCACCAGGCAGCCGTAATGAGCGCGGTCGCACCTGACGAAGCACCGAGAATCGTGGCAGCATGGCTTAAGCGACAAATTGATTTGGTCATTGCGTCGCAACCTGATCCGTCAAAAAATGAGACCGATCAGGTCGCGAGCATTTCTGAGAGTATTCAAGCAATACTCGAGGCGCGACAATTCCACGACATGGAGGCAATCGCTGAGGCAGCGCCAAAGGCCTTCGTCCTATCTTTATGGCCGCTTTTGATTGAAGGCCTGCGGCTATGCGAGTCTGATGCCTCGAGTATTGCAATCGGCTACCGGCGAAGTAGGGGGATGCTGTTTCAGGAGCTGGACGAGGAAGAATCTCGACACGAGCGTCCTTTGTTGCGCTCCTTCCAGGTGGCACTGCAGACGTGGGCAGACGCTGATGCAGCAGGCTATCTTGACTTTGCAGACGCGCACACGGGTTCTGATCTGCTGCTCGTGCATAGGCTTTTGGCCATTGGTCGCGTTCGCGCTGTGGGTCATGCCCCGCAGCGTGTATTCGATTATTTAGTTGCGGACGCTAGACGACTAGCGCTCGGTTCCTACACTGACGTGCATAAGGAGACGGTTTCTTTAATTGAAGCGGTTAGCCCTCTTCTTGAAGAGTCAAGCTTTGCCCGTCTAGAAGCCATGCTTGTAGAGTGGCGGTATTACAATGATAACGGGCGACAGGATGACGACGTCGGCGTTCGACATCGTCGGCTTCAATGGGCTAGACAGCATCGGCTGCGACTGTTGCGGGCGTTGCCAGTAGCGCGACGCAGCCCCGCCGTGCAGAAGCTTATTGCCGAAGAGGAGCGCGCCTTTCCAGGCCTAGCAGACAAAGACGTGCACTTCTCTGGAGTGCAATTTATCGGGAGTCCCGTCAGCGCAGAACAGATGGGCAAAGGTACGGACGCCGACATCCTGAACCTTTTCAGCGAGCTGACAGATGAATCTGCATGGGACCATCCAAGGCATCGCATGAAAGGGGGAGCAATTCAGGCCGGCCGTGAATTGGCTGTACTAGCTAAGCAAAATCTGGCGAAGGCGCTTCGAATAGTGAGAGCGCTCGACGCGGTTCGTAATGAAATTCCTGTCGCCACAACATTACGGGAGCTAGTACCTGCGGGCCTTCCCGCTACGACGTTCTATGCTTTAGTGGCTGAACTAGAGGATAAGGGCTTTGTCGGGTTCGAATTTCGACGTGAGGCTGCGTACGCAATCGCTAGCGCCGCCAAGAAAGAGGCGCCTGTACCCGATGAGCTCATCGATAGAATAGAAAAATGGCTGGCCCCATGCACCGAAGAGTCCTTCAGCGACGCCGACGATCATGCCGAAAGGGGGACCTCTTCAGTACTCTGGGAGCATGGATCGATGATAGCTCTTCCAGGCGGGAATTATCCGACGCTCAGCGCGCTTACCGCGTCGTGCCTATCATCAGAACCACCGCGGGTTGAGCGCTGGCTAAGTATTCTTGAAGAGCATATCGCACGATCTGAACTCCCAAAGGTATGGGAGTCGATGCTTCACCGGGAGTTGCTGAATCTGCGAATGGTGGACCGCTTCCGGGCCGAGTCCCTTGTCGACAAACTAATTGCAAGGGTGCCGACAATCGTAGACCAGCTAGCTTGGGGACAGTTCGTTGCGCACGCCTACCATTGGGCTTCGACTGCAGCTGTGCATCGATGGGTAATACGCACCCTTGAAAGCAATGGGAAGGGCCGTCAGGATGCAGGCGAGTTGGTCGGCTTGCGGCATGCACTATTTCCTGCCGAGGAGTGGTCACGCGAACTTGTTGAGTCGATCGCACGAGATAACTCCTCGGTAACTGCGCTCGGCCTTGCATATAGTGTCGCTCATTTATGGCACAAGCCAATAACAAGGCCGGTGGTTCATCCAGTCTTCCTGAAACTGTTGCGCAGCAGCGATGAACAGGTGCTAACTGCGCTGTCTGCAGTATTCACTAAAGGTGGCTTTGCTGCCGATGCAGAAACCCGAGAGCTATTAGATGGGCTTGCGACTTGCCCCAACGTGTTAAGGAACGGCCGAGCAGAGCGTCTACCTGAACTTTTAGTAGACCTGGTAGCAGCTGAGCCAGATCGAGTCTGTCGAGTTGCACATGCGTTATTGGATACTTCAGGTGGTCAAATGGGAAATATCGCGACCTCATGGTATATGAGTACCGAATGGCTGCTAGACATTGCTTTGAAACTTCAGGACATGGGGGCCGTCGAACGCGCAGCGGGATCAGCGCTCTTCGAGCGCATGTTGGAGTTCAACATGCCTCAGGCTAGGGAGGTGACGCTAGATTTAGACAAGCGTACACCGGCTAGCAATAACACGCGAGTGCCAATACGACGCAGGTCCCGCTCAAGAGCGCGTCAGTCGACTCAACTAAATTGATGTCGCGATCCACAAGTGACCTGTGCAAGTACGTAGCTTTGCCATACGCTACTGATTCTGGGAGTCTTGTTTGATAAGAGACAGGACGCTGTGAACGAGGCCCGCCACCGGGCCTGAGGCAGACGCTGGCTGGTCAGCTTATTTATGTTTCTAACTGAGGGTGAGTAACCGTTATGAAGGAGACTTCGTCGCAAGGACTAGCTACGACCGGAGGAAGAAGACCAGCAAGAAAATTCTCATTCGAGTCTGAGATCGTTCTTATGTATTTGGCGCCTGAACCTCGCCAACGACTAGACGATTGGTGTCCACACTTCATTCAACCTCTGCTGTTGGAGTTATACGAGCAAGTGCGCGGAATGGATTTTTACGCGCCAGCGGCAAGTGACGGTCTGCCTCATATCAGCATGTTCGATCGATCGACAGAAGAGATCTGCGAACTTGTCGATTGGACATGCAGTATATGGAATCGTGTCGTCGCTAAGGAACTTCGCAATCGGAAGCTGACTCCCCACGAGCTTGTACGCGACACTTTGATGAGAGACGGCTGGTCGTCGCGGGATTCGTTGCGGTGGATGTTAGAAGGTTGGAGTGAAGGTGACGAAGAATGGGGAGATGATTACGTTTCCGTAGATATTTTTCCGTTTGGAGGGGGCGACGATCCCTTTGCTACACCAGGTAATCTATGTGCAGCGGTAGGGCTAGCAGTGCTGGATCACGCGCTGTTCTTGCGGGCAACTTCGAGCATCGAGGACGTAATCGACGTTTTCAGCGCAGCATGGCACTTTGCGCTTGTGGCTCGCTCCCTCAATCGTCAAGATATGGGGCATCAGTTTGGTATCAAGTCGCAGAGTGCACGCATGTCGCGAGCTGCCGCAAATCGCTATTCGAAAGATCCAAAACAAGCTGCCAAAGCGCAGGTAAAGGAGTGTTGGCACAGATGGCGACAGGAGCAGCCCAATAGCTATCCAGGTCCCACCTCGTTTGCGCGAGACATGCTTGCGAAATGGCCGAACGAGCTTACGAGCGAAACTGTCGTCGTCCGCTGGGTACGCAAGTGGGATAACGAGGCAGGTTAGTTTCTGGACTGACTAGCCCACTAGCGTAGCACTCTGCATGCAGAGTGCGCACCGTGCACGCATAGACCTTCCTCAGCAAGTAAGAGCATTGGAAAATCGGGGCATCCAAATTTTCTGGAGGCCTCATGAAACGCCCTAAAATTTTTAGCAAAGTCAGATCTTCTACTTCATCTTTTTCCCTCAAAAAAAGTCCCGATGACGCAAACGGATTTTCTTATTTTAAGGATGATACGGCCACAATAAAGCTCTTCGCCTGGATCATACTTAGTGCTGAACACGTGATGATTGCCGGCCTGCGCACAGTAAGTCACGTTGCTGTCTTGGGGTTTGCGGTGTTCGCTGGACGCAATTACTCTGACGGGATCAAGACAATGCTTGCTAAGCTTTTATCGCTATGAAAAACAAAAACTGTGCGATGAGATGATCGACTCTGACCTCCATCAAGGCCCATCCGCATCGGTTGCTGACGCAACAGGTTGGTCACTACAAGGGTGTCTCTACAGGCCAAGTAAACCGCGCATAGTCAAAAAAATGGACAACGTGGACTGACTATGTCCATCGCCAAATCAGTTTCGATGGACAGACAGAAAATTCCAAGTGCTTGATTCACTTGAGAAAACTCTTGTCCATTTTCTCTCTACTTGGATGTGCGGAGGGTACTCGAACAGGGCGATGCCCCAGCTGATCAGTGCCGCGATATACCAGGCGCGGTTGTTCAGGCTCTTCAGGTGCCCGTACCAGGCAAAGGTCATGAAGATGTTCGACAGGACCAGGAGGCCCGC
>Ga0308160_10002013_pt1 | contig 26012 bp, 22 predicted proteins | sample PhyFR1_FD_201036 | JGI IMG/M metagenome (GOLD analysis project Ga0308160, IMG submission 201036) | Phyllosphere microbial communities from UC Gill Tract Community Farm, Albany, California, United States - DLSLF.R1 | ecosystem: Host-associated > Plants > Phyllosphere > Unclassified | place: USA... | reverse complement strand
TTCGCGAAACGCTTTTTGGACGCTTGATCAACATGCACAGGTTGCGGCACCGTCCAACGCCAACGATGCGCATCGTTCCGCGTGGGCACGGAGTGCCCACCGTACGGTCAAGGCCGCCGGTGGCACCGATTCACGGCGTCCCGAACACCTGCGTCCAATACGCAAACCCCGGCAAGCGCACGCGGCTCACGGCATACCCGGCCCCCATCTCGCTGAACTGCGGATTCATCAAGTTGGCGCAATGCCCCGGGCTGGCCAGCCAGCCTTCCACCGCTTCCTGCGGCGAGCGCTGGCCAGCCGCGATATTCTCGCCGATCAAACGCCAGCGGTAGCCGGCGCGCGTGGCGCGCTGCGCCGCTTCGCTGCCGTCCGATCCGCGGTGGCTGAAGCGGCGCTGCGCCGCCATGTCGCCGCTGTGCGCCAGCGCCGCGTCGGCCAGTGCCGTGTTCCAGGCCAGCGGCCGCGCGCGGCCAAAGGAACGGTCGCCGCAGGTGCGGGCCTGGTTGCGCGCCGCGTTCACCAGGTTGAGGATGAGGCGTCCGGCGTCGTCCTGTGGCGGCAGCACCAGCGGCGGCGTCGGGCGCGCCAGCACCACCGTCCAGTCATTGCCGTTCCTGCTCGTGCCCAGCTCCGTGAAGCCGGGGTCGAGCAGGCTGCGGCAATACCGCTGGCGCAGCAGCGCCAGCACGGCCTCGGCATCCGGCGCGCCGTTCACGTGGATCACTTGCGCCTTGTCGGTCTGGTAGCCGGCCTGGTCGAGCGCCGCTTCGGGCAGGCTGCCGGTGCCAAACCGTATCCGCCCCAGCGCCGCCTGCGCAGCCAGGGGCGGCGCGGCACGCGCACCGGGGCAGGCGTCGGGCATCGCGCGGTAGGCGTTGATGCCTGCTGCCAGGCGCAGGTCGCTCTGGGCCCGGGCGGCGCCGTGCCAGGGCAGGGCGCAGGCCAGCAGGGCGGCGAGCAGGGGGCGGCAAACCGGCAAGCGGCAGATGGATGGGGTGATCAAGGCGATGGCGAGGCGGGTGACGATGGCTTCAGCATACCTGCGCCCGGCCTGACCCGGTTTCCGGCTGACTTCGTAACGTGCGGAAATTTGGCCGGCATATGGTCAAATATCCCGGTAGCGGCTGCCTTTCATCGGCGCGGCCCCATCGACCATTTACGGGAAACCATCATGAGCAATGACTTCAAGGCGGGCGACAAGGTGAAGTGGGAATCGTCGCAGGGAACGGTGCACGGTACGGTCAAGAAAAAGCTGACCGCGCACACCAAAATCAAGGGCCACGAGGTGGCGGCATCGAAGGATAATCCGGAATACCTGGTCGCCAGCGACAAGACCGGCGCCGAGGCGGCGCACAAGCCGGGCTCGCTCAAGAAGGGCTGAACGGGCCGGCTTGCGGCAGCGTTGATAGCTCAGTGATGCAGCGGCGCCGCCATCGGCGCCTGGACTGGCTGGCCGGCACGGAAGGCACGCTCGGCGGGCGCGGTATCGTTGTACGCCTCGAAGCGTGCGATCTTGCCGTCGCGGACAGTCAGCACGTGTACCCACGGGCTGTCGAAGCTGCGTCCGGTCGGCTTGGCCAGCCAGCTGGCGTCGCCCACGACCACCACCTTGTCGCCTTCGGCAATGAATTCACGTGGAACGAAGCTGATGGGTTCGGCGCCCTCGGCCAGTTTGGTGAAGAACTCGGCGATTTCGCCCTTGCCGTGGTAGGCGCCGGCGAAGGGAATGCAGTCCGAGTCGCGCTCGATCCAGTCCGCATCGTCGCGGCAGCGGTCCAGCAGGCTGGGGATGTCGCCCTTCAGGAACAGCTGGTAGCACTCCATGACCAGCCCCTTGTTGTCTTGTGCGTTCATGACAGCTCTCCCAACAATTCGGCTGTCCACTGACAATCGCGGTTGGTCATGCCCGGATAGTCGATGCCTTCAGCCTAGTTCGCGCGGGCAGGATGTCAAGCTGGGTGGGCCGTATCTTAAGATCCGATTCATCTGCCCGCTATACGCTCTGCGACGCTGGCACCGGCCAGCTGTGGCATATTGATTCCTATTCTTCAGCTGAGTTCCTCATGCGCATCCTCCTCGTAGAAGACGACCAGTCGCTCGGCGACACCATCGGGTCCTGGCTGCGCCTGGACGGCCACGCCGTCGACTGGGTCGAGCGCGGCGACTCGGCCGACACCGCCCTGAAGACCCACCATTACGACTGCGTGCTGCTCGACCGCGGCTTGCCTGGCCTGTCCGGCGACGCCTTGCTGACCAGCCTGCGCGCGGCCGGCAATGCCGTACCGGTGATCCTGATCACCGCCTTCAATGCCCTGGCCGACCGGGTCGAGGGACTGGACCTGGGCGCCGACGACTACCTGGTGAAACCCTTCGAGCTGGAAGAGATGTCGGCGCGCATCCGCGCGGCGGCCCGGCGCGGCGCCAGCCAGGCCAGCAACGCGCTGACCCACGGCGCCATCGCGCTCGACCCCGACACCAAGCAGGCCACGCTCGCCGGCCAGCCGGTGGCGCTGACGGCGCGCGAATACCACGTGCTGCACGCGCTCCTGCTGCGCAAAAACGGCATCGTCACGCGCGCCCAGATCGAGGAAAGCCTGTACGGCTGGGGCGACGAGGTCGAGAGTAATGCCATCGAGGTGTACATCCACAATCTGCGCAAGAAGCTGGGCAGCGACAGCATCGTCACCGTGCGCGGCCTCGGCTACCGCCTGAAGCACGATGAAGGCTGACGCATCGCCTCCTTCGCTGCGGCGGCGCCTGGTGCTGGCGGTGGTGTCGGCCAGCGTGGCGCTGTGGCTGGCCAGCCTGGCCATCGTCACCGTCATCGCCTGGCAGGAGACCAACGAAGTCTTCGACGATGCGCTGGAAGAAGCGGGCTACCTGATCCTGTCCGCCACTACCGACTGGCGGGCGCGCGGTTTGCCGGCGCGGCCGCCGTCGCAGGGCGAACAGACGCGCAAAGTGGACATGCAGTACCAGATCGTGGCCGATGGCCGCGTCATCCAGCGCACCGAAGGCGCGCCGAAAACAGCCTTTGTATCCGGCTTCGACGACGATGAAGGCTTTGCCGATCCGAAGGTGGACAAGCACCGCTGGCGCGTGTTCGTGGTGCGCGACGCGGCGAACGGCTTCGAGGTGCAGGTCGGCCAGCGCCAGGACAAGCGCTTCGACATCCTGGAAGAGCTGGCCGAATCCCTGTGGCTGCCGGTGACCGGCATCCTGCTGCTGCTGGCGCTGGTGTGCTGGCTCTTGATCGGCCGCGTGCTGCGGCCTTTGCGCCGCACCGCGCACGACATCGCCGCCAAGTCGCCAAACGACCTGGCCCCGGTGGCGCTCGACGGCCAGCCGCGCGAACTGCTGCCCATCGTGGGCGCGCTGAACGGCGTGCTGGGGCGGCTGGATGCGGCGCTGCAGGCCGAGCGCCGCTTTACCGCCGACGCCGCGCATGAACTGCGCACGCCGCTGGCCGGCCTGCACATGCACGTGCAGCTGCTCGGACGCCAGCATCCGGCGATGGCGGCGCCATTCGTCAAGCTGCGCCAGGACATCGCGCGCCTGACGGCGCTGGTCGACAGTCTGCTGACGCTGGCGCGTCTCGACCCGCTGGCGCGCGAGCAGCTGGCGCGTCAGCAGGTGCTGGTCCAGCCCTTGTTCGACGACGTGCTGGCCCTGCACGCACCCGAAGCCGAACGGCGCGGCATCGTACTCACGCTGCGCTGCGGACTCGACACCGTGCAGGCCGACCCGCGCATGCTGGAGATCGTGCTGCGCAACCTGGTCGACAACGCGCTGCGCTACTGCCCGGCGGGTAGCCGCATCGAACTATCGGCCAGCCGGCACGGGGGCCGCGACCGCATCGCCGTGCGCGACGACGGCCCCGGCGTGGACGAGGCCAGCCGCGCGCGCCTGACCGAGCGCTTCTTCCGCGTGCTGGGACAGGGGCAAGCGGGGAGTGGCCTGGGACTGTCGATCGTGCGCCGTATCGCCGAGCTGCATGGCATCGTGTTGGGTTTCGAAGCCGGCCTGGATGGACGCGGGCTGGGTGTGACGCTCGATTGGCCCGCATCTTAAGATCGCATTAATGTCCAGGCGGTGTAATGCGTCTGTGCCTGCCGCGGACGGCAGCGTGAATTTACTCAAAGGAGAATGAAGATGAAACGCCTGATCCAACTGACCTGCATCGCCACCCTGATCGCCGGCTCGGCCGCCGCCATCGCCCAGCCGGGCAACTATACCGGCCCGTCGGCCAAGCCCGCCGCAGCGACCGGCTACACCGGTCCATCGAGCGCGCCGCTGATGACCGCCAAACAGCTGCTCGACAACGGCAAGGACGACCAGTACGTGCGCCTGCAGGGTAAGCTCACCAGCCACAAGGGCGGCGAGGACTACGAGTTCACCGATGCCAGCGGCAAGATCACGGTGGAGATCGATGCCAAGTATTTCCCGCAGGGGGTGAACGTCGACCAGAACACGATGGTCGAATTGACCGGGGAATTCGACAAGGAGACGTTTGGGGAATCGACGCTGGATGTGAAGCAGGTGAAGGTGGTAGGTAAGTAAGGCAGGCATTGCGCCGGCATTGTTTGAATGTTGGCGTCGACGTACGGTGGGCACTCCGTGCCCACGCGGTTACGTGTGGATGCTTTCTACGGTGGCCGCGGCATATCGCTCGCGATGCTTGCAATGGCCACGAACCGGGCTTCGCTTGATGTTTGCGGGCGTTACCTCGCGGCCAACACAAAACGCACGCGGACGTAACCGCGTGGGCACGGGGTGCCCACCGTACGATTGTGGTTCCAGGCCCAAAAATTGCCGGCCGCCGGACATCAGGTTCCAGCCAAAAAAACGCCAGCCCACAGGCTGGCGCTTTCGCATCAACGACGCATCAAGGCCGCCGACTCAGCGCGGTGTGCATTGCGGCAGCGACCTGCGCACCGCCAGCAGCGAATTGCTGTCGCCTTCGGACGGCGTGTTGTCGGTGAATTTACAGCCGTACTGCGGATCGGCCACCACCGACGGCGTCAGCACATCGTCGCCTTCCGGCTTCACGCCCTGTTGTTCCCACTTGATCATCGCGTCGAAGGCCGAGGCCTGTTCGGCAATGGTGAAGTCGCAGTGGGCGATACCGCGGATGGCGCGCTGGACCAGCAGATTCGAGGTGCCGAGCGCGTCGGCGCGGCGCTTGTAAATCTGCTCCATCTTGAACGGCACGTACAAGTCGCCCAGGGTGTGGATGGTCACCACCGGCACCTTGATCTGCGCGTTCGTCTTCGGAATCCAGCGCAGCCCGTCGCGGCGCAGGCGGTTGGCGTCGATCACCGACGGCACGCGGAAGATCGACGCGTTGTAGGCCATTTCTTCCGCGCTCAGGGCAGGGTCGTTATCGAGCTGGAAGGTGATGTCCTTGGTCGTGACCACGTCCTCGTTCAGGATGCCCTGCATCTTGCCGTCGCGCCCGAAGGTGCCCCACACGGTGGCCTGGTAGGAACCCGAATACGCGTAATCGAACAGCGGACGCGCGCCGCCGCTCAGGTTGGCGACGATCTGCTTCAGGCGCATGCCCTGCGCGGTCGGCACGGCCGCCGCGGTCGGCGTGCTGCCGCCCGGGAAGCTCGAGAACAGCTTGGCCTGCACCTGCGGACCCACCGTCGCCCAGTCGGACGGCGGCCAGTTCGTGGCCGGCATGCCGGCTTCCACCATGGCCGCGGTCTGGTAGGCGGCGAAGTAGTCGTACAGCTCGGTGTCGCCCAGCACGCCGCACATCGGCACGGCGCCGGCGTAGCGGATCTTGTTGTTGGCGGTGGCGATGTTTTCCTCGTCCACCGCGGCGGCCGTCACGTGGCCGCCCATCGACACGCCGACGATGTAGGTCTTGGTCGGCGCATTCAGCGTGCGGCCGTTTTTGGTGGCGATGTCCTTGAAGGCCAGCGCCAGGGCGTTGGTGTCCTCGACGCCGGCGCGCACGTCGTAGTAGTTGGTGCTGTAGCTCGACGCGGCCCAGGCATAGCCTTGCGCAATCAGGTGGCGGCGCAGCGCCGGCGGCGACACCGACAGGTTGGCGCCGGTGCCGGCATAGCCGTGCGCATACATTACCAGCATGCCGTTCCAGTTCTTCGGCACTTCGATCTGGTAGCCGGCCTTGTTCAGCGTGCCCCACCAGCGGTCGGTGTCCGGCGCATTGGCCATGGCGGCGAAGGGCAGGGTGCTTTCGACCACGGCAAACGTGCGCGCGTCCTGCGGGCGTGCCGCTTCGGGCTGGACGGCCACCGGCGGCGGCGTGGTCTGGACTGGTGGCGGCACCGGGTCGGTACTGCCGCTGCCGCAAGCGGACAAAACCAGGGTGGCCAGCAGTGGGGGTAGGATACGGCGGGGCGTGCACATGCGCTGTTTGTTCATCGGATTGTCTCCATGGTTGTAGTTTTGCACAGCGAAACCTGGTATCACTGTGTGATTTATTGTAGGTCGAAAAACGTGGCGTAGATAGGCGAACACAAGCGTGTGTGGCGGATCGGCTACCGGTACACAACACGTCAATACAGACATCGTTACCGTCGTCAATACAGCGCACGATTTGTCGCTTTGGCAAGAATTTCGCAAGCGGCAGTACAATCGGACCACGCTTATCGAAGAGGAGTCCCCATGCCTGCAGCCACCACCATCCTGTCCCTGCTCGTGATGGCCACCGTGCCGGCAGCCAAGGCCGAGAGCGGCGCACGGGACAGTGTAAAGATCGGCACGGCCTCGCCGCTGTCGGGACCGGGTGCGCACCAGGGCAAGGACATCGAAAACGGTGCCCGCATGGCGATCGACGACCTGAATGCGAAAGGCATCGCCATCGATGGCAAGAAGGTGAAATGGGTGCTGCAGCCCGAGGACGATGCCAGCGACCCGAAGACCGGCGCCGCCGTGGCGCAGAAGCTGGTCGATGCGCACGTGGCCGGCGTGGTCGGCCACCTGAACTCGGGCACCACGGTGCCGGCCTCGAAGATTTATCACGACGCCGGCATCCCGCAAATTTCGCCGGCGGCCACCACACCGCAATACACGCACCAGGGTTTCAAGACCGCGTTCCGGGTCGTCGCCAGCGACAAGCTGGTCGGCAAGACCCTGGCCAGCTACGCGGTGACCACCCTGAAGGCGAAGAAGATCGCCGTCATCGACGACCGTACCGCCTTCGGCCAGGGCCTGGCCGACGAATTCAACCGCAGCGTGCGCAGTAACAAGACCGCGAAGATCGTCAGCCGCCAGTTCACCAACGACAAGGCCAGCGACTTCACGGCCATCCTTACCCAGATCCGTGGCCAGGACCCGGACGTGATTTTCTACGGCGGCATGGACGCCGTGGCCGGCCCCATGCTCAAGCAGATGAAGGCGCTCGGCCTGCGCGCAAAGCTGGTGTCGGGCGACGGCATCTGCTCGGAAAAGCTGCCGCAGCTGGCCGGCGACGCGCTCGGCAACGACAAGGTGATCTGCGTGGTGGCCGGCGGCGTCAGCGGCACCGAAGAGGCGAACTACAACGCCTTTGTCGAGCGCTACCGCCAGCGCTACAAGATGCCGCTGCAGACTTACGCGCCGTATGCCTACGATGCGGTGATGGTGCTGGCAACCGCCATGCAGCAAGCCAAGTCGGCAGACCCGGCGCGCTACCTGCCTTTCCTGGCCAAAGTGCAGTACGGCGGCATTACCGGCAACATCGCCTTCGATCCGAAGGGCGATTTGAAGAACGCGGCGCTGACCATGTACACCTACCGGAATGGGAAAAAGGTCAAACTGCAGGTGCTCAGGTAGCGATCTGATGCATGCCTGATCGGCGATAATGGCGCTTCCAGCCGCCATCCTGCCCGAACATGGATTTCACTTACGACGACATCAAGCGCCAGTTCGACAGCGGCACCTTCCGCCGCGGCGAGGGCTATGCCCTCGAAGGCCGGGTACTGGCCGTGCGCCGCGAAGGCGACCGCATCGATGGCGAGGTGGGCGGCAGCGGCGGCAGCTTTTACAGCCAGAAAATCCGCATCAAGGACAGCCCGTATGGCTTGCAGTTCGCCGGGTCCTGCACTTGCCCGATGTCGCATAACTGCAAGCATGTGGTGGCTGTGCTTCTTGCCAGCATCGAAGAAGACGAAGAGGAAGCGCTTGAGGAGAGCGGGGCGCTGACGCTGGAGGCCGAGTCCTGGCTGCAGCAACTGGCGGCCTTGCAGGACGTCCATGCGCGCGTGACGACGGGGCCGGGCCCGGTATTTCAGCTTGGCTATGTGCTGGTCCCCGACGCGCGCAGCGGCGAGCTGGCCCTGCATTTGTGCAAGCTGCGCCTGCGCAAGGATGGCAGCATCGGGGCCGCCACCTTGCACAGCGACCCCTATGGCCTGCTGACATCCCCGCCAGCGCATGTGCAGCCCGAGGACCAGGACATGGTCCGCCTGATCCTTGCCCAGAACGCCGGCAGGATACGCTATGGCGGCCCCAGCCATGCCGGCGTCAGACAGGATGGGCGCTTGGGCGCGCGCGTGCTCGAGCAGTTGTGCGCCGAAGCCAGGCTGTTCTGGGCCGACACGCTGGACCATGTGCGCCGCGGCGACCTGCACCTCATCCGCCCAGGCCCACGGATGGAAGCGACGCTCGGCTGGCACCCGGAATATCCCGGCAGCGACGAAGTCGAACTGACATGGCGCTTCGACGACGGCGAAGTGATCGACGACATCCTGTCCACCGAGCCGGTGCTGTACCTGGACGGCGGTTACCTGGGCCGGCTGGCGCTGCCGCCGGCGCTGGCGGCCCTGCCGCCGGAGCGCCTGCTGGCGCTGGTGGATGAAACACCGCTGCTGCAAGCCGAACAGCGCGCGAGCATGGCTGTGCGCCTTGCCGAACTCGGCCTCGACCGCATCCTGCCGCTGCCGCAGGCGCTGCAGATCAGCACGCGGCGCGATGTGGTGCCGGTGCCTTCCCTGCTGCTGGGCAGCCAAACGACCGTCAACCGTCGCGAACAGATCTGGTACGACTATGCGCAGCTTTCCTTCGACTACGACGGCTTGAGTACCGACGACGCCGACGGCCCGGTATTCCGGCGCGTGGTCGACGGCGGCGTCGAACTGATCGAACGCCATCTGCCGGCCGAAGCGGCGGCGGCAGCCGTCCTCGCCGGACTCGGTTTCGCGCCGCCGCGCCCCGGCTCGCCGCTCGACGACCTCGAGCAGCCGCTGGGCCTGCCGACCGAAAAAGCCTGGCTGCACTTCGCCCGCCAGGAGTTGCCGCGCCTGCGCGCCGCCGGCTGGCAGATCGAATTCGACGGCGACTACCGCTACGACATCACCGACGTGCAGGACTGGTACGCCGACCTGAACGAAGAAGGCGAGGGCAATCCCTGGTTCGCGCTGGAACTCGGGATCGTGGTCGACGGCCAGCGCCATGCCTTGTTGCCGATGCTGCTGGAAATGATCCGCGAGGCGCCGGCGAATTTCAGTGCCGCCGCGCTGGAGGCGCATGCCGACGCCGACGAAATCGTGCTCGACCTGTCTTTCGATACCCGCGTGGCCCTGCCATGGCAGCGCATCAAACCGATCCTGGCCACGCTGGGCGAGCTGTACTTTGCCGAGCGCATCGGCGACAGCATGCAGCTGCCGTTTGCCGACGCCGCGCGCCTGGCCGAACTGGAAGCGGCGGCCCAGCTGCGCTGGCTGGGCGGCGAGCGCCTGCTGGAAATGGGGCGCAAGCTGCACGACTTCGCCGGCATCGAGCCGGTGCCGGCGCCGCAAGGTTTGCAGGCCCAGCTGCGCGAATACCAGCAGGCCGGTTTGTCGTGGATGCAGTTCCTGCGCGAGTACGGCTTCGGCGGCATCCTGGCCGACGACATGGGTCTTGGTAAAACGATCCAGACCCTGGCCCACATCCTGACGGAGAAGGAAGCCGGCCGCCTGGACGCGCCGGCGCTGGTGGTGGCGCCGACCAGCCTGATGGGCAACTGGCAGGCCGAAGCGGCCCGCTTCGCGCCAAGCCTGCGCGTGCTGCTCCTGCACGGCAAGGACCGCGCCGAGCGTTTCGACCAGATGCCCCAGGCCGACCTGGTGCTGACCACCTACGCGCTGCTCGGGCGCGACGAGGAAGCGCTGCGCAAGCAGCATTTCCACTTGCTGATCCTGGACGAATCGCAGTACATCAAGAACCACCGCGCGCGCGCGGCCCAGGTGGCCTGCCTGCTGACTGCCCGCCACCGCCTGTGCCTGACCGGCACCCCGCTGCAAAACCACCTGGGCGAACTCTGGTCGCAATTCCACTTCCTGATGCCGGGCCTGCTGGGCGACGAAAAAACCTTCAAGGCGCGTTTCCGCAAACCGATCGAGCAGCATGGCGACAACGCACGCAAGGCCCTGCTGATGCGGCGCACGAAACCCTTCATGCTCCGGCGCACCAAGGACAAGGTAGCGACCGAGCTGCCGCCCAAGACCGAGGTCGTGGTGCCGGTGGAGTTCGGCGCCGCCCAAAACGATTTATACGAAACCGTGCGTGTGGCGATGGACCGCCGCGTGCGCGAGGAAGTCAGCCGCAAGGGCCTGGCGCGCAGCCAGATCGTGATCCTCGACGCCCTGCTCAAGCTGCGCCAGGTGTGCTGCGACCCGCGCCTGCTGAAACCCGGCAGCGCGGCCGGCTCGGCCAAGCTCGAGACCCTGATGGACTTGCTCGAGACCCTGCTCAGCGAGGGCCGCAAGGTGCTGGTGTTCTCGCAGTTCACTAGCATGCTGGCGCTGATCGAAGACGAACTGCGCACACGCGATGTCGCGTATGCCCTGCTCACCGGCGACACCGTCGACCGCGCCGCGCCAGTGGCCGCCTTCCAGGGCGGGCAGGTGGGCGTATTCCTGATCAGTTTAAAGGCGGGCGGCGTCGGCCTGAACCTGACGGCGGCCGACACCGTTATCCACTACGACCCGTGGTGGAACCCGGCCAGTGAAAACCAGGCCACCGACCGCGCCTGGCGCATCGGGCAGGAGCAGCCGGTGTTCGTTTATAAACTGATTGCGCGCGGCACGCTGGAAGAAAAAATCCAGGACCTGCAGCGGCGCAAGGGCGAGCTGGCGAACGCGGTGCTGGAAGCCGAACCGGGGCTGGCGCCGGGCCTTGGCGCCGGCGACTTGCAGGCGATCTTCGCGCTGCAAGAAGAGTGAAGGCACGGCTCGCCCCGGCGGTGCTCAGTTGCGCGCCTGCCGGTTCGGCCCATCGAGGAAGGTCGTCACCAGCCTGACGGTGGCGTCGGGATTTTCTTCCATCAGCCAGTGGCCGGCGTTCGGCACCACTGCCCCGGTGACATTCGTGGCGGCGTTGCGCATGATGTCGGCCACCGTCGTGCCGAAGGATTGTTCGCCGCCGATGGCCAGCACCGGCATGGGCAGTTTGTTGCGGCCGAGCGTGGCGTTGTCGGCCACGTCCTGGGCGCCGATGGCGGTGAACTGGGCAAACGCGGCGCGCATGGCGCCGGGCTGGGCGTAGAGTTGCGCATAATGGCTGCGCGTGGCTTCGTCTATCTTGCGCGGTTCGCCGGCGAAGTCGTTCCAGAAGCGGTCGAGGTAAATCCGTTCGCGCCCCGCCACTAGGCGCTCGGCATCGACGCCGGAAAAATTGAAGTGCCAGAGCTTGGGATTGCGCACGATGCTGTCCCAGGGCGCGATGCCGGGCACCGGCGCATCCATCACCACCAGCTTGTCCACCTTGTCCGGGTAGCTGGCCGCATAGGCATAGGCCACCATGGTGCCGATGTCGTGGCCGACCACGGCGGCGCGGTCCTGGCCGAGCGCGGTGAGCACGGTGCGGATGTCCTGGGCCTGGGCCTTCTTGGCATAGCCGGCGGCCGCGCGCGACGACTGCCCCATGCCGCGCAAATCGGGCACGATGACGGTGTGGGTTTTCGCCAGGCGCGCCGCCAGCGGGCCCCACATGTCGCCGGTGTCGCCGAAGCCGTGGATCAGCACCACGGCCGGCCCGCTGCCGCCGGAGCGCACGAAGATGGTCGCGCCGTCCGGCATGGGCACGTTGCGGGTGGCGAAGCCGGGCACGGGCGCCGGCGCGGCGGCCTGGGCAAGTGGGGCGGAGAGGGCGAATAGGGCGATTAGGGCGGCGGCGAGCAGGCCGCCGTACAGCGGAAGTCGGGTTCTCATGGTGCGCCTCGTATTGGATGGTGGTGAAGAATCGGATGACCTGAACAGGCTTGGACTCATCCGGCCCCCGGGCGTTCCGTTAAAACCCCATTCAGCGAAACGAGACTTCGCTCCTGAAGCGCCAGGCATAGGTCTGGCTGACTTTCAATTGCGCCGCGTGCTCGCGCAGCTCGACCGTGATGTTGCCGAGTTCGTCGCGGCGGGCGCGGGCGATGGCGCGCACGGCCACCACGGTGCCGCGGTGGATTTGCCAGAACTCGTCCGGGTCCAGCCCGGCCTGGAGTTCCTTCAGCGGCTTGCGGATCAGGCCCTCGTCGCCCGCGCTCACCACGCGCGTGTAGCGCGCATCCGATTCGAAGAACAGGATCTCGTCGACCGGGAAGATCTTGATGGTGCTGCCGGATGTGGCGCTGATCCAGCGGATGCGCTCTTCGCGTGCAGCCGTGCGCAGGCGTTGGTCCAGCTCCAGCATCGCTTTCAGCAGGCCGGCGCTGTCGCCGCTGCCTGTTTGGCGCACATGCAGGCGCTCCTGCAGGCGCTCCTGCAAACGTGCCACGCATTGCGCCAGGCGTTCGCCGCCGACCGGTTTCAGCAGGTAGTCGACCGCGCCCAGGTCGAAGGCTTCGATGGCGTGGGCGTTGTAGGCGGTGGTGAACACCACGCGGCAGGCGCCGCCGTTGGAGCCGGCCACTTCCAGGCCCGATACGCCGGGCATGCGGATGTCGAGGAAGGCGATGTCCGGGCGCAGGCGCGCGATCGCCTCCAGCGCCTCGCTGCCGTCCTCGCACTGGGCAACGATCTCGAGCTCGGGCCAGGCGTGGGCCAGCATGCGTTGTAAATCGCTGCGCTGCAGGTCTTCGTCGTCGGCGATGATCGCGGTCGGCATGCTTATGCGTCCTTCTCAAGCATGGTGCGCAGCGGCAGCACGATGCTGGCGGTGACGCCGCCGCTGTCGTTTTCGCGCAGGGCCAGCGCCGCCTGCCCGTCGTACAAATGCTGCAGGCGTTCGCGGATATTCGCCAGGCCGATGCCGCTGCCGCTGGTGGCGGCGCCGAAGCCGATGCCGTCGTCGGCCACGGACAGTTCCAGCATCTGCGCACCGTTGCCGGCAGTGCGCGTCGCTTCGATGCGGATCCGCGCCGGTCCTTTCTTCAGCTCGATGCCGTGCTTGACGGCGTTCTCGACCAGCGAGATCAGCATCAGCGGCGGGATCGACGTGTTGCGCAGTTCGGGCGGACAGTCGATGCTGAAGCCGAGCCGCGGCAGGCGCGCCGCGATGATGCCGAGGTAAGCCTGCGCCGCGTCGAGCTGCGAGCCGAGCGGGACGAAGGCCTGGGCACCCTCGGCGCGCAGTTGCGGGATGGTGGCGCGCAAATAGTCGACCAGGTGGTCGATCATGGCCACGCCGCGCGCCGGGTCGTGCAGCATGGCCGCGCGCACGCCGGACAGGGTGTTGAACAGGAAGTGCGGCTCGACCTGGCTGGCCAGGATCGACAGCCGCATTTCGACCTCGTTGCGCTCGTCCCTGTAGCGTGCGACTTCACCGAGCAGTTCGTTCTCGCGCAGCAGGCGGCGCTGGCGCAGCCAGGCCCGCAAATCGGTTCCGCCGCCCAGCCAGCCCAGCATCAGGGTCCAGAAGATCAGGTTGACCGCCCGGGTCTCGCGGGTCTGTGCACGCAAGCGTTCGGCCTGTTCGGGCGTGGCGTCCTGGATGGCGGCGGGTGTCGGGTTGACCTGGGTATAGGGTGTCAATGGCAGCGTACACAGCGCACCGATCAGCAGCGCGCAGACGACGCCGGCCACTTCGCGCTGCGCCGGCCACCCCTGCCGGCAGACCAGCACCGCCAGACCCCGGCCGAGGAACAGGGCCAGCACCACCACCAGCCAGACCGCCAGCAAGGCGCCGCGGACCAGCGCCGCCTGGGAACCCGGGATGGCGGCGCCGATGACGACCAGGATCAGGGTCAGCAGGCCAAGCGGCGCAAGGAAGGAGCGCACCCGGTAGCCGAACCAGGTCTTGCCGAAGATCGGGTACTGGCGCGCGACGCTGCTCCAGCCGGCGATCCTGGTGGTCAGGCTGTGCGGTAGCGGCTGGTCGTGGGGCGTGCTGGTCGTTTCCATTAAGATATTTTACGCTGGGGCGCTCAGTGGACGGTGGACTTGATCCAGCCCGCGATCGTGTCGAGCGCCGCCGGCGCAAACGTTTCCTCGATCTGGCCATATTCCTCGATGCCACCGCTCCGCGCCGTCTGGAACAGGTGGTTCAGGCCCGGCAGTTCCTGCACCACGGCGCGCGGGTTGCCGGCCAGCGCAGTGCGGATCGGCGGCAAGACCAGGCTGGCCGGCACCTGCAGATCGCGTTCGCCGTTCAACACCAGGATAGGCTGGCGCACGGCTTGCAGCACGGGCGCCGGTTCATACGCCAGCAGTTCGCGGAACCAGGGCGTACCGAAGCGTTCCAGCGCGGACGCGCCCAGGCCGGCCGGCAAATCGCCCTTGCGCTCGGCGTCGGCCAGGATCAGGCCGGCTTTCTCGCGCGCCGCCGCCAAGGTCGGCTCGTCGGCCATGGCGGCGAACAGCGCGCGGTTCATGGCGCGGTCTTTCTCGATGGCCGCTTCCGGCACACCGCGCGCCCGTGCCAGCAAGGCATGCTGCTCGACCAGCAGGCGGTCGCCGCGCACGCCCGGTCCGGCCAGCACCACCGCAAAGGCCAGCGCAGGGTCGCGCGAGGCGAGCAGCGGCGCGATCAGGCCGCCCTCGGAATGGCCGACCACGCCGATGCGTTTGCCGTCGACCTCAGACCGGCTGCGCAGGAAGCGCACGGCCGCTTCGGCATCGGCGGCCAGGTCGAGGGTGGTGGCTTCCTTCAGCTTGCCGCCCGACTTGCCGACGCCGCGCTTGTCGTAGCGCAGCACGGCGATACCCTGGCGGCTCAGGTGGTCGGCCAGCACCAGCAGGGTCTTGTGGCCGAAGACGTTGCCGTCGCGGTCGATGGAACCGGAGCCGTGGACCAGCACCACGGCGGGGAAGGGGCCCTGGCCTTGCGGGATGGTGAAGGTGCCGGCCAGTTTGACGGCGGCCGTTTCGTTATCGAAGCCGACCTCGGTGCCGGTGTAGGTGGCGGGGCGGGCGGTGATCGCTTCTTCCTGCGGGCGCTTCGGCTTGGCCGCTTCCGCGGTGGTGCGCTTCAGGTTCAGGGGCGCGGTCCGGCCCTGGGTCCAGGTGCCGGACCAGGCTTGCTCCTGCGCGTTCCAGGTGGCGGCGTAGCTGGCGCGCAGCCTGGTCAGTTCGAAGCCGATCCGTTCCGGCGTGACGCTCACGTTGTCGACCTTGGTGACCAGGTTTTGCGCGGGCACCGACATGGTGGCCTCCCACTTGCCGTCCGCTTGTTTGTCGAACTGCACTGTGACGCGCAGGGAGTTGGCGATGCTGCCGCTCCAGAGGCCTTGGGCGTCTTCGGCGTGGGCGGGAGAAAGGGCCATGGCAAGCGCTGCTGCCATGCTGATGAAAATGGTTTTCATGGGATGCCGGTCGCGTGGTGGAGATGAACGCGACTCTAGCGGCATGCGCGGCGGCGCCCGTGGCCAATGCGGTGGAAGGCGGGTTTCCTGTCACGAAAACCCGCCCCGGGGTCATGAAAGCGTGGGCTTGGCGAGCGCGGCCAGCGTGTCGTTTATCGACAAGGGGACAGGCTGCAAGATGCGGTCGGAATCGGCGGATGGAAGGCTGCCGGCAAGCACTTCATGCCGCGCCATGCGCTGCTCGTCGGCCAATGCGCTGCGGATCAGCTGCACGGTCTCGGCCGGCTGGTCCCAATGCGGGAAGTGGCCGCAGCGTTCGAACCAGTGCAAGTGCGCATCCGGGAAGGCCGCCAGCGCGCGCAGGGCCTGGCGCGGCAGGCAGACGCGGTCTTGCCGCCCCCAGCCGATGACCAGCGGATGCGCGATGCTGTTGCGCGGCGCACCTTGCTGTTCTTCGCCATAGGCAAGCTGGGCCAGCAGCTCGTCGAAAGCCGGCGCGGCCACATAGCTGCAGAGCTCATCGGTGACGATTCCTGGCGCAAGCCTGGTGGGCCGGGCCGAGAACTGCGCCAGCAGCAGGGCGCGTCCGACGGGATGGGCACACAGCGCGGGCAGCGCCGGACGCAGCAGGCGCAATAGCCGAACCGACAGCCAGATCGAACTGAAGAAAGCATGCCGCTCCCAGCCCTGCCAGAAGCCGCCGGGATTGAGCGATACCACACCACCGACAATGCCGCCACGGCGCGCCAGTTCCAGCACCAGGCGCGCACCCATCGAACTGCCCACGGCGTCGATGCCGCCCAGGCCCTGGGCCTGGACGAAAGCCGTGACCGCATCGGCCAGCGTGCGGATCGAGGTTTCGCCTTGCAGGCGGGGCGTCTGGCCGAAGCCGGGCAGGTCGACGGCGATGACTTCGCGCGTAGCGGCCAGATCGTCGAGGATGGGATTCCAGCTTTGCCAATGGCCGCCCAGGCCATGGATCAACAACAAGGGTTTGCCGCTGCCGCGGCGGACGTGGTGCATGATCGGACCTCCGGGTCAGCCTGGTAACAGGATTGTCATGCCTGCCAGCCTAGCCGACTTGGCGCTGCGCTTGCGCTCGTTAGGGATGAGCAAGCTTTGCGCCCGCAAATTCAGCGCGGTGGCTGATCGTCGTTGCCAGCCGGCTTCCCTGCGCGCCGGCAGCGCTCCGAACAATACTTGACCTGCTCCCAGTCCCGCTCCCACTTCTTGCGCCAGGTAAAAGGCAGCGCGCAGTGGGCGCAGAGCTTGGTAGGGAGCTCCGACTTCTTGCGCATTTTCATGGCGGCGATGCGGCTCCCGGTTGTGCCGCCAGCTGCTCTGCCGCAGTGCGCTGCAAGGCGCCGGCGGTTGCGGCATCGATGCCGATTTCGCGTGCGATCGGCTCATCGGCGCCCAGCGTGCGCGGATCGCGCCCGGTTACATGGCCGAAAATCGTCAGCGCTTCCAGGTAATAGCCATGCGCACTGCCGTGGTAGGCATCCGGCGCCCACAGATTGACCTGCCCGGCCGTGATGCCGTCGTAGGGATTGGGATCGGCAATGCCGGCCTCGATGGCCCGGTTCCACGCCTGGCCCACCGGAACCACACCGCCGCCCAGCTTGTTGGCGGCAGCCGCGGCATCGTAGCCGCGGCGCAGGTCCAGCGCCATTTTCCCGATCGGCGCGCCGTACCAGGCGCCGCCCGGCTTCCAGGTTTGATCCGCACGCGACCAGGTGGACACCAGCCGGATATCCACATTCGGATTCTGCGCACGGAACACCTGGGCGAGCAGACCGGTGTAGGTGACGAGCTTCTCGGGATTGCCGGGCCTGGCCGCATCGAGCGTGCTGTAGCTCTGCAGCAGGACCACGTCGTAGGGGCGCGCGATGAGGTCGCGTTTCTTGTCGTAGTGGGCATCCAGGCCGGCGCCGGGAATGGTTTCCAGGCTGACGTCGTAGCGCAGCCCGGCCTGCTCGGTCATGGCCTTGAACAGGGCCGGCACGCCGCCCAGGCCGGAGCCGTTCAGGTCGGTCACCGTGGCGGGGCGGTAGAACTTGACCAGCGGCGCGGCGCCGGCCGGGTCGCCATAGATAAAACTGTTGCCGATGAAAAGCACCCTGGTGGCGGGCGCGGAAGCAGACGTCGATGCAGGCGTGGTCGAACAGCCGAGCGCCAGCGTGGCGAGCAGGGCTGCGCCGCTCAGGCGCAAGACAGCAGTAAGATGCAGGAAGTTGTTCATTTTTTAAGGCGCGAACGCGGATGTTCCCGAAGGCATGCCGGGTATTCTACAGGCGTCCTGGCACTGTTCCGTTTGCTGCAATAAAAACAAGAATATTTGTGCAAAGCTATAATTGCCCGATTGGCGGCAGCGTCATTCATGAAGGAGTTCCATGCGTTTGCGTTCGTTGCAGTTCTCGATGCGTTTCATTATTCCTCTGGCCTGCGTCCTGGCCCTGGTCGGCTATTTCGCCATTCCGTGGATGGAAAGCTATACCGTGCGCTGGTTCGTGCGCGACCTCGACATGCGTTCGGAACTGGTGGCGAACACACTCCAGCAGCCGCTGCTCGGCTACCTCGACGGCGGCTCGCCCGAAGGCATCGACGACATGTTCAGCCGCGCCATCCAGGACGAACGCCTGTACGCGGTGGGCTATTGCGACAGCGCCGGCAGGCTGGCCTTCAAGACCGCCACCTATCCGGCCGTGCTCGGCTGCTGGAAAGGCAAGGATGGCCTGGCGCCGGCGAACCCGGTGCTGCGCCTGCCGCAGGGCCCGGTGCACGTCGCCGCGCGCGAGCTGGTGCGCGACGGCCAGGCCGCCGGGCGCCTGGTGCTGGTGCACGACATGAGCTTCATCGAGCGCCGCAGCGAAGTCACCAAGAACTACATCATCGGCCTGTTCGCCCTGGTGGCCTGCATCGTGTCGCTGATTACGGTCCTGATCGCTCACCTGAGCTGGCGCGGCTGGATCGACGGCGTGCGCGAAATGCTGCGCGGCGAACTGCTGCGCCGCTCGCCGAAGAACAGTGCCCGCGCGCCGGAAATGGCGCCGCTGGCCGGCGACCTGCGCGCCCTGCTGCACGAATACCAGCGCGAGCTGCAAAGCAGCGCCGCCCCGGCCCAGGACTGGGATGCGAATACCCTGAAGCAGCTGCTGCAGCAGGATCTGGCCGGTGACGAAATTCTGGTGGTCTCGAACCGCGAACCCTACATCCATGTGGCCACGCCCGACGGCGTGCAGGTGCAGCGCCCGGCCAGCGGCCTGGTAACGGCGGTGGAAGCGGTGATGCGTGCCTGTTCCGGCACCTGGATCGCGCACGGCGCGGGCTCGGCCGACCGCGAGACCGTCGACCGCAACGACCATGTGCGGGTGCCGCCCGAGAACCCGAGCTACACGCTGCGCCGGGTCTGGCTGTCGAAGGAAGAAGAGCAGGGCTATTACTACGGCTTCGCCAACGAGGGCCTGTGGCCGCTGTGCCATATCGCCCACGTGCGCCCGGTGTTCCGCTCCTCGGACTGGGCCGAGTACGTGAAGGTCAACCAGCGCTTCGCCGACGCCGTGATCCGCGAGGCGCGCTCCGACAACCCTGTGGTGCTGGTCCAGGATTACCACTTCGCCCTGCTGCCGCGCATGGTGCGCGCGGTGTTGCCGAAGGCGACCATCATCACCTTCTGGCACATCCCCTGGCCGAACCCGGAATCCTTCGGCATCTGCCCATGGCGCGAGGAAATCCTCGACGGCATGCTGGGCAGTACCATCCTCGGCTTCCACACGCCTTTCCACCGCAAGAACTTCCTCGATACCGTGGACCGCTACCTGGAAACCCGTATCGAGACCGAAGCCTCGACCGTCAGCTACGGCAACGAGCTGACCCAGGTGGAAGACTACGCGATCTCGATCGCCTGGCCCGAGCCCACGCCCGACGAACTGGACACCGCCGCCAGCCGCCGCGCGGTGCGCCAGGCGCTGGCCCTGCCCGAGGACCACCTGCTCGGCATCGGCGTCGACCGCCTCGACTACACCAAGGGCATCGTCGAACGCTTCCAGGCCGTCGAACGCATGCTCGAGCTGTATCCCGAGATGATCGGCAAGTTCACCTTCGTGCAGATCGCCGCGCCCACCCGTTCCTCGCTCGACGAATACCAGAACTTCGAGGCACGCGTGAGGGCCCTGGCCCAGCGCATCAACCAGCGCTTCTCGCAAGGCAGCTACGTGCCGATTGTCCTGAAAGCCGAGCACCACGGGCAGCAGCAATTGCGCACCTATTTCCGCGCCGCCGAGGTGTGCAGCGTGACCAGCCTGCACGACGGCATGAACCTGGTGGCCAAGGAATTCATCGCCGCCCGCGACGACGAACTGGGCGTGCTGGTGCTGAGCCAGTTCACCGGCGCCGCGCGCGAGCTGCACGAAGCATTGATCATCAACCCCTACCACATCGAGCAGGGCGCCGAGGCCTTGTACCGGGCCCTGCGCATGCCCGAAGGCGAGCAGCGCGAACGCATGCGCAGCATGCGCCGCCGCGTGCGCGACTTCAACGTCTACCGCTGGGCCGGACGCATGCTGCAGGATGCGGCGCGCCTGCGCCAGCGCGAACGCGTGATGTCGCGCATCGGCACGCTCAGCCGCGACAAGCTGCACAAGGTGGCGCCATGAACGCGCCTGAACATAGCATCGCGGAATTGCTGGCCGCGCCCGGTTACGCATTGTTCCTCGACTTCGACGGCACCCTGGCCGACATCGCGCCCCGTCCCGACCAGGTGGAAGTGATGCCGGAGTTGCTGGCGGCTCTTGGCGTGCTGCAGGAGCGGCTGGAAGGGCGGCTGGCCGTGATTTCCGGCCGTCCGGTGGCCGAACTCGACGCGCTGCTGGCGCCGCTGGTACTGCCGGCCGCCGGCGTGCACGGCATGGAAAGGCGCAGCGCCGGCGGCGAGATCCGGCGCCTGCCCGCGCCCTCGATGGACAGCGTGCGCGAGCAGGCCCTGGCCCTGGCCGCGCGCCATCCGGCACTCTGGGTCGAGGAAAAGCACGGCGCCCTGGCCCTGCACTACCGCCAGGCGCCCGAACTGCAGGCCCTGTGCAGCGAGACGATGGGGGCTGCCGTACGCGCCTGCCCCGGCCTGCTGCTGATGGAAGGGAAGATGATCATCGAGGTGAAAACCGCCGGCGTCGGCAAGGGCACGGCGATCCGCGACTTTCTGGCTGAGGCGCCGTTCGCCGGCCACCCGGCCATCTTCGCCGGCGACGACACCACCGACGAAGCCGGCTTCGAGTATTTGCAAGGCATCGGCGGCATCGGCATCAAGGTCGGTCCCGGCGCCAGCCTGGCCCGTTACCGCATCGAATCGGCGGCAGCCCTGCGCGCGGCACTAATGCAGGCGGCTGCAACGCCAGTCTCTGGAAAGGAAACGACATGAACGACGATTCCCGCAAACCGGCGCCGCCCGGCGACGGCCCGGCACCGAATTCGCTCGAATGCGGCGTGGTCGGCAATTGCGCCTTCAGCGCCCTGATCGACCGCACGGCCAGCGTGGTCTGGTCCTGCCTGCCGCGCTTCGACGGCGACCCGGTCTTCAACGCCTTGCTCGACCCGAGCGAGAGGGCCAGCCTGTGGCGCTTCGAGCTGGAAGACTTTGCCTACAGCGAGCAGGTGTACGAAGAAAACACGGCGGTGCTGCGCACGCGCCTCTACGACAACGCCGGCAACGGCGTCGAGATCACCGACTTCGCGCCGCGCTTCCTGAGCCGCGACCGCATGTTCCGGCCATTGATGCTGGTGCGCCGCGTGCGCCCGCTCGGCAACGCCGTGCGCCTGCGCGTGCTGCTGCGCCCGCGCTTCGAGTGGGGCGCCAAGCCGCCCGAGATCACCCAGGGCAGCCACCACATCCGCTACGTGGGGCCGACCCAGACCCTGCGCCTGAACACCAACGCCTCGCTCAGCTACGTGCTGGCCGAATCGTATTTCGTGCTCGACCGCCCGCTCGACTTCATGCTCGGCCCCGACGAAACCCTGGCCGACGGCATCGAGGAAACCGCGCACCGCTTCCAGAAAGAGACCGTCGCCTACTGGCGCACCTGGTCGCGCCGCCTGGCGCTGCCGCTGGAATGGCAGGACGTGGTAATCCGCGCGGCGATCACGCTCAAGCTCTCGCTGTACGAGGACACCGGCGCCATCATCGCCGCCATGACCACCAGCATTCCGGAAGCGCCGGGCAGCGGGCGCAACTGGGATTACCGCTATTGCTGGCTGCGCGACGCCTTCTTCGTGATCCGCGCCCTGAACAGCCTGTCGGAAGTCGGCACCATGGAGGATTATTTGCGCTGGCTGAGCAACGTGGTGGCGCGCGCCAAGGGCGGGCACATCCAGCCGCTGTACGGCATCGGCCTGGAAGAGCAGCTGCCCGAAGCCATCGTCGAGCACTTGCCCGGCTACCGCTCGTCCGGGCCGGTACGCGTGGGTAACCAGGCCCAGGAACACTTCCAGCACGACGTGTACGGCAACATCGTGCTCGGCGCGGCGCAAGCCTTTGTCGACCATCGGCTGTTCCGTCGCGCCGGCCTGGCCGAGTTCGCGCAGCTGGAAGCGGTGGGCGAGCAGGCCTGGCGCCTGCATGCCGAGCCTGACGCCGGCATGTGGGAACTGCGCACGCGGGCGCGTGTGCACACTTCGTCGGTGCTGATGAACTGGGCCGCCTGCGACCGCCTGGCGAAGATCGCCGACGCCCTCGACCTGCCGGCGCGCGCCGCCTTCTGGGCCGAACGCGCCACGCATATTCGCGAGCGCCTGCTGCGCGAAGCCTGGAGCGAGGAACGCCAGGCCTTCGCCGAAAGCCTGGGCGGGCGCGACCTCGACGCCAGCGTGCTGCTGATGGCGGAAGTGAACTTCATCGACCCGATGGACCCGCGCTTCGTCGCCACCGTCGACGCGCTGGAACGCTCGCTGTGCGACGGCCCCTACATGCGCCGCTACGAAGCGCCCGACGACTTCGGCAAACCGGAAACCGCCTTCAATATCTGCACCTTCTGGCGCATCGACGCGCTGGCGCGCATCGGCCGCGTGGAGCAGGCGCGCGAAGTGTTCGAAGCCATGCTGGCGGCGCGCAATCACCTCGGGCTGCTGTCCGAGGACACCCATCCGGTGACGGGGGAGATGTGGGGGAACTTCCCGCAGACCTACTCGATGGTCGGGCTGATCAACTGTGCGATGCGGCTGTCGGCGCCGTGGAACAGTATCGTGTGAGGGTAGCCGGCAAGTAGTCGCGGCGGGGGCGATGTTCGCCCAGACGGATTGACCGGTGGTAAGCTATCAAGGTTGCCACTTCAACCCTGAAGGATACCCATGAAACCGCTGTTCTCCTCCGACGAAGAAGCGAACGCAGCAGCCCCGGCGCCGCTGGCGCCAGCGCCCGCCATTGCGCCCGCCGTTGCGACGACTTCCGCGCCCGCGTTCCCGCCGCTGCTGGACCCTGTCGGCACGGCGAACACGCTGCCGGCAGCGCCTGCGCAGGCGAGCCCGGCGCCGCTGCCGCGCGTGGACATCTCCGGCATCGACGACAAGGCCATCGAGTCCCTGGGCGGTTCCACCGGCGCCGGCGTGGCCAAGGTGTCGGCCAAGCTGCTCGGCACCGTGCGTGCATCGGATGCGGACGTGTTCGGCACCCAGTTGAACGAACTGATCGCCACCTCGAAGGGCCTGGACCCGGCCAAGCTGCGTTCCGGCGGCCTGCTGTCGCGTGTGACGGGCATGTTCGGCTCGGTGAAGGAAAAGATGCTGTCGCAATACCAGGTGGTCGAGTCGCGCATGGACACCCTGGTGGCGGAAATGACACGCCATGCCAACGTGCACAAGGGCCGCATCCACGATTTCGACGACATGTACAAGGGCCTGGAGCAGTATTACCAGGGCCTGGATGCCGACGTGAAAAAGGGCGAAGCCTGGGCCGAGCGCCTGCGCCAGGCGGTGGCCCAGCAAGCCGCCCCAAGCAATGCCTTCGAGGCCCAGCAGGCCACCGAACTGAAACGCCGCCTGGAGCGCCTGGAAAAACGCATCGACGATTTGCGCCGCGCCATGCTGATGGCCACGCAGATGGTGCCGCAGATCCGCCTGTCGCAAGACAATGCGCGCGCGCTGACCGACACGTTTACCGACATCGTGAATGTGTCGATCCCGGCCTGGCGCAACGTGTTCTCGCTGTATCTGCTGCAACTCGAAGCCAAGCAGAGCGCGGCCGTGGCGAATGCCGCCTACGATGCCACCGACGCCGCCTTCCGCGCCCAGGCCGACATGCTGCTGGAGAATACCGAAACCGTGGCGCGCGCCAAGCAGCGTTCCCTGGTCAGCCTGGAAACCGCCCAGCACGTGCAGACGCAGTTGATTACCGCGTTCGACAAGCTGGAACAGATTTCGAACGAAGGCCAGCAGCGCCGCCGCGACGAACTGCCGAAGCTGCAGGAACTCGAACGCGAGCTGATCCAGCGCTTCTCGCCGGCCGTGGCCTGATCCCGGCTGCGCCTTCGGACCACACACCATTTTCACGATAAAGGAACATCCATGTCGACGATGCTCGAAACCGGCCATCGCATCAACCTCGAAAAAACCGCGCCGGGCCTGAAGCGCGTGCGCATCGGCCTGGGCTGGAAAGTCAATGCGGCCGACGGCCACGCCTTCGACCTCGATTCGTCGGTCTTCCTGTGCCGCAAAGACGCCGACGACAACCCGGTCATGATCAGCAATGCCCACTTCGTCTATTACAACCACACCACGTCGCCGGATGGGGCGGTGGTGCACTCGGGCGACAACCGCACCGGCGACCGGGATGGCGACGACGAAGTCATCACCGTCGACCTGGGCCGGGTCGATCCGGCGGTGATGGAAATGCCGATCGTGGTCACCATCCACGATGCGGAAGTACGCAAGCAGAACTTCGGCCGCGTGTCGGGCGCCTATGTGAAGGTGTACAACGACGAAACCGGCGAAGCCATTGCGCAGTACGATCTGACCGAAGACTACTCGGACAAGACCGCGCTGCAATTCGGCTCGCTGTACCGCCGCGATGGCGAATGGCGCTTCCATGCGGTGGGCGCCGGCTTCAAGCTGAACCTGGCCACCTTCATCCGCAAGCTGGGCGGCACCGTCTGAGGACGGGCGCGCGCTGCCGCCGGACGGGTATGCGACGATGGCTCTTGACGCCGAGTGAGCGATGACACAGCAGAAGCCCAGGGCGTTCGAGTTCGGCGCGGAGCCGGAGCCTGTTGCCGATGCGGCGGCGCCCGCGGCCGCGCCGCGCGCCTTTGACTTTGGCGCGGAGCAGGATGCTGCCGCGCCTCCTGCTCTTAGCGACCCACCCAGGGCGCTGTCCTTCGACGATCTTCCCGCAGCGCCGGCTGCATCGAGCGTGACCCGGAAAACCGCGGCCAAAGCGCTATTCGACAGCGAGGATCATCCGGCGGTGCGCGACGCGCTGGCGCTTGCCGGCGCCGACTATCCTGTGTTGTTCGCGCACGCGGAAGGGCGCCTGGCGGCGCTGTTTCGCCGCATCCTGCCGGTGAAACTCGCGCATGTTACAGGCTGGGCGGAAGAAGCCCTGATGGAGCAGGCCGCGCTGCTTCAGCCGATTACCGAGCTGGTGGTAAAGTTCGGGCAGATGGGCGTGCCGGCATTGCTCGATGCCGCGCTCGAGACCACGCGCGCGCCGAGCGGCATGTTCGGCAAGCTGTTCCGGCGGCCCACATCGCCTGTCGAATACAAGCCGGCGTTGACCTCGGCCCGTATCCAGCTGCTGCAGTTGATGGCCGATAGCGAGGTTGCCATGCGCAACCTGGAGGAGTCGGCGCAGAGCCTGGGCTTGCACGGCGCCGTGCTGGCCGTGGTGGCCAAGCTGGCCGGCAACTCGCCGGATGCGACCTTGCTCGATGCGCTGACGCAGCGCCGCACGCTGGTCCAGCAGGCGGTGCGCCAGGCCGAGCTGTCGATTTTGCAGATGGGGCAGGTGCGGCAGCAGGCGGCGGATCTGATCGGGCAGGTGTCGTCGTTTTTGACAGTGACCCTGCCGGCGCTGGAGATGGCGCAGGCGCAGAGCGGAAACTGAAAACCAGATTAATCAATGCCGGACAAAGTACACGTGAAGCATGCTTGTATTTGAACGGCGAGTTTAATTTTGTAGAAAATGTTTAATAGTAGTAGCGTACTCATCCCAGCGTGTAGCCGCGATTTCTCCCCGTAGATAAGTCTGCCGATCTGCATCGTCCCACGACATCAATTCCTCCAGCAGATCATCGAAGAACGTTCTATCCGTCCACGTCCTGAGCGCGCGCGCTCTAAGCGCCACCAGAGCAGGACTATTTAA
>Ga0308160_10002012_pt1 | contig 26029 bp, 34 predicted proteins | sample PhyFR1_FD_201036 | JGI IMG/M metagenome (GOLD analysis project Ga0308160, IMG submission 201036) | Phyllosphere microbial communities from UC Gill Tract Community Farm, Albany, California, United States - DLSLF.R1 | ecosystem: Host-associated > Plants > Phyllosphere > Unclassified | place: USA... | reverse complement strand
TCAGTTCGTAGAAGGATAGGATATCAATTGGGAAAAGAGAGTATGCCTGAATGTCATATGGGGACTCACCATTTCTTGGGCTCAGTCATTATGTCTCAGACCCTATCCTCCTGATGGCAAGGAATACCAGTTACGTCTAAATCCAAAATGGCCGGTATCGGTGACTTAACAAATACAGCGTTCTCGATCCGGCCTCCAGTAATAACAATGTATCAGTGGCAAAGAGCGAAAGCGTCGACGTCGCAATCATAATTATATTCTTGAACCAAACAGAACGTCGTGAATTGTATCTTGGTTGGTCGTGTTTGTTTCGTTTTCGTATAGTGTCCAGTCCAGCCACCACCTTAGGAAGTATGAAGCATATCTAGATCGGTCAGAACTTTATCTCTAGGCAGACGACTTCCATCGCCGCTGGCCCTGTCGTAATCTAAAGTTGAGCTGTTGTGTTCAGGTCCGCGGCATTGGGTGGACAGTTTGTCGATTGACCATCCGGTGGGACATATCAATTTGAGCACCTGACCACGCGCCGTCGATCTCATTTCGCGACGCGATGGACGCGACCCCGCAAGGACTTAGATGGTACAATGGTACATGTGCATGATGGTGTTATTCATCGATTCGAGTGGAGTATAAGTCATTCAAGATCATAAAGTCGAAGAACATCAGTTGTTCAATTCGACGCGACCTATGACGCCCGGATTCCATCCCGAGGTTCATCTTTTCACCTAAATACAACCTATTCATCATCTCAATCATCTATCTCCATGTCCATATCATTATACGCATCTCTATCGGCTCCTTCATCATATTCTGAGTGGTCTGCTTTCCGCTTGATGCTTGAAGTGCTACTTCGACTGCTTGAAACTTCGGTAACTGCCGCCGAGATCCGAGCCAAGCCAATTTGGGACTCAACGATCTCAGCCAAAACCCCCTTGATGTTATTCGTTAAGCCGGGCTTTTCGAACTGGTCGAAGGATCCAGTGTCGAACCTGACCTTCTTCTGAGGAGGCAGATCTATCGCGGCGTCCACAGTCGTCTCGCTTTCCGGGACTGACGGAGGTTGATAAGAAGGATACACCGTCACTCGATGCGAGGCGCGAAGTCGCTGAATTGGGAGCCCTCGATGATCGATCGACGCGTTTCTTCGACGAGGAGTGAGCTTCCCGTGATGCAGGTGTGGCGAGGCTGAAGAAGGCAACGGCGCCATCTGATCCAGGAGTGTGCCTTTCGAAGGCATTGACCGAGATGGTGGATCGAGCTGAGCTCGCGATGCCGGGGTCCGCTCATAGGTGCCGTATCGTGGTGTACCAAGTAATCTGACACTCTCCAAGGCATCGAATCCGAAAAAAGTGCGGAAACGATACTTGTCAGGCATCTCGCTGAATGGCCTACATATAGGCGGGCTGATTGATGGTAACGAATAGTCGGTTTCGATGCTCGCCAGTTCTGGATCACGCCACATTAGGGCGTTGATAGGTGTGGTCCGCTTATGGACGGCATGCGCTATCAAGGCTGGGACTCGAGACTTTGGTGCGGGGTACTGACGTGTTAGCGCCACTTCGTATTGACTATTGGTTCACATACCCACGAATGCTCCGTATATCGACGCTGGACTGAGATGATTTGCGGGGAATCGTCGATGAGGTATTCCTCAGGCGGCTATACTAATCAGCCTAACTCGGTCTTTAACTCGCAAGGACCCACCATCGCAAGTGCACGGCCGACGGCATCATTCAAGGCATAGACTACCACCACATTCGATCGATCAGATTTCTTCTGCTTGACCGGTACCCAAATATCGCGCTATCATCAAAACTCATCGAAGAGGGACGGGTGCACTCACAATCAAGCCAGCAGGTCGAAAGAGACAATACACATACCCCTTCAAATTCATGTGATCCGTGTCTTCCGCATCATACAAGAGGTTTCCCACTTCGATCGTCGTCTGGCTCACCCCGTATATCCTGCTCTCCAATTCGTCAGACTCCCTACTGTCCATCCACCCGAGCATTTCATGTCGCCAGTATGGATCAACCATCACCCATTGATCGCCCGGCGTAAGTACAGGAAGCGATGTGACGCTGGTACCGGCAAGGTGAAGTTCGCGAGATGGGTTACAGAAGAGGAGATTCGGAGTATAGAGTTTTGGGTCGGTCGGCAGGAAGGGGTTTGGGTCGTAGAGAAAGGGAACGGATAGCAAGGTCTGTTTCTGGTGAGTCCAATTGAAGAAACCAGCCATTGACAAAGCCTGAAACTATGGGTTGTTCTGGCCGCCGTTTGAGATGTCGGATGTCTGTTGATCCTCGTTCTTTGATAGCTGGTTGTCGTCGTCGTCAAGCTCTGATAGGTGAGGCATATTGTATATCGGTGTCCTAGAATGAGAAGATAAAAGACCACATGACTCATGATCACAAGGATGAGTATCGTTGTTAGCAACACGACCCCCGCCCTGTTCCTGGGTTGATTGATCAACGTCAAAGCGTCAGTCGATGCTCAGTGGTCGTTTCAGTCATCGAGCCCTATTCATGGCACATTATAGACCATATGGTCTTCACATGCGAGTTTCGGAAGCTGTACGATATCGCCAGCTTTGACAGCAATAGCGTTCTACATGTCGAAAGCATAGCAAAATCATAGCAGGCAGAAAAGACAGTCCAGCTGAAATATCCCACGTGTATCTCTTGGCGCTATGACCTCCACATCGGTCAACCACCTTGAAACACAAATGACCAAAGGCTGCTCCTGCTTACTCTCATCAATCATCATCAACATGAGTACAGATTCAAGAGTCCATGACCTTCTCATATCTCCTCCCAATGTCGGTCACACGCCGCATACGACCATCTCGCCCGATGACGCGAAAATGATCGAAGCTGTGGAGGAGCATTTTGGTAAGGAGGGATATCAGTTGCCAGTGAAGGAGGACGCTACCGAGATGGCTGAATTGACCGAGAGGGAGATGATGTTTCTTGTAAGTCAGCTCCACTGGTCCGGTCACCGATACGCAGAGCTGATACCTCAGTCGAAGGAGACCATAATGCGGTATGTACTTATGTACCCACTGGCAATATATGCTGACGTACTCCATCAGTTATATAACAGGTAACCCTTCATGCCTCTATTCATAGTGAGGTTACTGATGATAAGCTACTAAGAAGAATCTGACCGAGGCCATCAGTCGACTGGAGTACACGGTCAAATGGAGACGGACAGTCGATATCGACAACGTCGAGGCGATGGCTAAAGATTGCGGAGCCGAAGTAAGTTCTTCCAATATCCCATACTACACGGTTGACGATAGTCTGGAGATGGCAAGAACATCCTGCTAGGCTTCACTCCTCAAGCTCAACCTATCGTATACTTCTTTCCTGCTCGGAATCGTACGCCAGTAGAGAGAAGGCGAGCGATTCACGCTGTAAGCTTCCGTGTCAGATCGTACGAAGCTTATAGACAAGGTCTTTATGGTGGAGAGGGCAAAAGACTTGATGACAGAGGGCCAGACGTAAGCTTTCATATCCCGCATAGTGGTACGAGCTGATTGTCCAGGCAGACCATGGTCCTGTTTAATTTCGCAGGAAAGAAGGAAGGGCCACCCACCAGTATAGCTGTATGTCTCCTTAATCATCACATCGTGAGATCAGGCTGATGGATTAGGCAGCACGAGAAACACTCCACATCCTGTCCTACCATTACCCCGAGAATCTCGCCATCAGCTACTTCATGAACCTATCATGGCTAGTCCGAACTTTCGTCAACGTAATGTGGCCATTCGTCGATTCAGTCACAAAATCAAAAGTCAAATTCTGTACCCCAGAAGAATTAGGAGCTACGGGTGATGTCCATGAGAATGTTTTATTGAAGGAATGCGGAGGAAAGGTCGATGTAAGTCTACTGAGAGTTTGATAAGCTCATATAAGCTCCCCTATGATCACGAGACTTACTGGCCTACATTACTGGAAGTCTGCTTGGAGAGGCGGAAAGAACAGCTGGAAGCCTGGAGATCGCTTGGTCCGCCACAAGTTGGGAGGTCTGAGGTGGACTTTAAGAAAGCTGTAGGATCAAGCGTAGAGGCAGCATGAGCGGCACCACTCGTAACGGAAGGGACTGGACTGTGACAACGACCACCAATCGATCAAGTATCTCGCCATGAATGCTCGTTGACGATTTGTTGGCAAGGCCGATGTCTAGCTTACTCGACTGTGGCATTTGGGGATCTAGTAGATCATGAAAGGTGCGTTAGTGGTAGGATCGATGTATGGATGTCGAGCCACGCTTCGCACCATGCATCCTACCTTTCAGCTGAGTTTTATTTCGAACAAAAGCCCCTAAACATACTTGGATCGGTCTTCTGAACTTCCAAGACTTATACTTATCATTTGCCACCTTATCATCCACTTGACCGCAAATGCCGACTACTCGAAATTCACACAAGCGTGATGAAGAACGAGAGAAGATCAGAGCGGCCGAAGCTGCTTTGTATGGCCAGCAATGTCAGTCTCTCGTACAGCGAGTATTACCATTACTTCGCCTGATGACACTGTAGGTCAACCTCCTGTATTTTCAAGAGAAGCTGTCTCGGTGTGTCAGACAGCTTCCATGCCCTTGCGTCCCCCGCGGGTCCGTCTCCAATATACACAGGACGACGGGGGGTATGTCTGGGCGGGGTTCATCGATCCAGAGACCCCGACACTCTCCAAGAACGAGAAACAGCACATCTGTCGATTGATCGGTCACGCCCTCGACACCGTCCGCACGATAGCCGACCTCCGCGGGAGGAAAGAGCTGCCGACTGATTCACGTACGTTTGGCGACCTTGTCAGGCAGACAATTCGTTCAGTATGTGGCCGATACATGGGTTCGAACGGATACACTCTTGAGGAAAGAAACAACACCAGAAGTGATTTCTGGGTGCGAAGAGACAACCTAAAGACTGCAATTGGATGCCCGCACCCGCCGAAATCGAGGCTCACTGGGCTCACAGTGAGCGATCGAGACTCTTGGTCGCAAAGTGGAGCTTCGAAACTCGACGAATTGGACAAGAGGATAAGTCACGCCAAGGATTATCTTGTTCAACGTTCCACTGGCGAGCCTCTGGACTGGGAAGAAGAGGAAATTGAGCTCGCGGAGAGCGTCGTTTCGCTCTTCGGTGACCGGGCCAATTTCGAGTTACTGAACGTCGCTGAACATCATCGAGACGAACTGGCAACATTGGAGAAAACTGTTCAGGCTTGGTGTCCGGACGAGAATGTAGAGAGTAATAGATGCCATTCGGAGGAAGCGTGATGGCACAATGCAAGATACGAGCTGGTACATACTGTAGGATAGTTACATATGGGGGCAAAGCAGATTATATGTCAATGAGGTCTCTCCCGCAGTCCGAGTCAGCAGGTAGCAGCTCAATGTATTGTTTGGTAGACCTCTGATTCCCTCTGGGGTCTCTTGCCTCACTGCTTGCCTTCTTCTGACGTGTGACGACCTTTTTCCAGCAACTCACGCGATTGTGGCAGTCGAACGTACAGGGTTTATGTCAATGGGATGTCAGTAAAAGGATGTATCAACGGTAGTCAAGCTGCGAGTATCAATATCCGAGATCCATTGAGCTGAGTCATAAACTATAAATTGGACTAACAATCGCAACTTCATAAGTCGCAGGCTTGACATGTTGCCACTGATTATTATACTTCACCCTCACTACCTCATTATTGACGTCCTACCCGAAGTCAAATGGTTCAAACCCGGAAAGAGTACGCAGAGTTCATCAAGTCACCAAGGTCATCAAGCCCATCCGGACCAAGTCTGGGCAGCGAGGGGCCGAGCCAGCTGGTGAGCGTCTCTTCGATGTCGGAGGAGCCGAGCTGATCTTCAGTGTATCACGGATGGGTCTTCGCTCACTCGCTATAGTCCCAAGCGCGAGCCTGGAAGGCTCTCGAGAGATAGGGCGTCGCGTCATCGCCAGCTCCGTGAAGCCTTCGATTCATCCGGGTCGGATGAGGACTCGAGGCCAAGAGATGTTCTACCCGGATTGGTGGGTTTGCTCGTCATCTTCAGAAGGAAGCCTTACTGAGTATAGGGTGTCACCGAGACAGGGTCACAAGATCGCCGCCCGGAATTGCAGTGGGATTACAATGTCGACGAAGGTTCGGTGATTGTTGGGATTGTCGATCGAGGCTTCCCGGCTGTAACAGATATCTCCATCGAGCATTATCTTCGTATCACAGCCCACGCTCTCAACGCTGTCGCGGATGATCGTCGGGTCCACGATCAAGAGTCGCAGGAGACTCAAAGTCGGCTCGGGCGGATTGTTATCGAGCAGACTATCCGTGCAGTCTCAGGAAGACTAGGAAGCCAATGCAGCTTGACGAGAAGGAGAGGGGAAGAGGCCCATCGACGCTGTGCGGATTGGCATCTGAAGAAGGACAATGATAACACTACAATCATCGACCCACAGAACTTGAACCCTGAATATCCAATCCAGAACTACAACCACGATTCGAACGGACAGCCCACAAGTGAACTGCTCAAGAAAAACGCTGATGAGGCACTGGACTACCTTGAGGCTCGACGGGCGGGAACCTTCGTCGAGACAGCAACTTCAATGGACCGATTACAACTCTACGATGGAGTGATCGCATCAATGAGCATCTACAAACCCGGTCCCGACCAGTCCACGACGCAAGGGATCCAGACACTGTCGAAGGAGGTTCCTGCTTGGCTTCCGTACGAATCGGAGAATTGGGGAGAGTAAGTATCTACTGTACGGTACAGGGTGTGTGTTTGTGTAGACCATAGGCTATTGTGAGTGGAAAGGATGTATATACATGAATTGCGGACAGCAGTTCAGGTTTCGCCTACGGTACCTAGTATCTTCGTTGAGTCCGTTGTACGCGCCGTGGTTCCTGATTGTCCTCCACTCTCCATCTCTCCGGCTCGGCTCGCTTGACCATTGACAGTAGCTTTTCTATCTCGACCTTCTCCTCAATCGTCATCTCCTTCTCTAAGATTCGTTCACATGCCCGCTCAACATCCCTACATAGATCCACTCCCCACTGCCTCCCTCCTGCCTGCGCCTCTCTATCGCTCACCCTCCGCGCACCCTCAATATCGAGCAACTTCGTCCCATCCAGATATTGGAATACAACCATTGCTCGCTGGATATCCCTCCATCCCCTACTCAGAGCCGTCTTTAGGAATAACGACATTGCTTTCGCATCGACTTCGACCGGTGCTGCTTTAGCCCATTTGACCCCCATCACATCGACTGGTTTCCCATTTGGCGATTCGCCAGTGTATGAGCCCTGAATATCCCCATCTTCAACACCTGGTGGTAGATGGCTCATTCTCCTGAGTATAGTCAAAGCAGCTTCGAAATCCGGTTGGTTCTTCATCCCTTGCTCTTCGCTCACGCTCCACCTAGCAGCAGTGAGTGCATCATGCCAAACTGCAACCGGCCATTGGTTGGGTTGACGAGGTTGGTATGAATCTAGTATGTCCAAGACGGGCTGGATATCGCCTGTTTCCGAGAATGCTCGTATAGCAATAATCAGGAATGGAGTATCGATTGATTTCTGGAGCTCTGGTTTCTGAAGAAAAAGGTGGGCGTAATGTGATCGATCGGTTGGTTTGGGTGATACAGCCATGATTGTCGTCGCTGCTCGAATGGTGAGCGGGAGATGAGGGAGGGATGCACGTTGAGTTTGGGGCATCAGTCGGATTTGGGCAGGTGTTCGAGTATCGTTGGGACGAGGTAAAGGCCATAAAGCATCGATGACCTCCATGACTTGCCTTTGGGAGATTGGGTCGCTTCGACTCAAGCATTTCAGGGCGATTAGAGCGAGATCCTCGTCGATCTTTCGTTTATCAGACTGACGAGTGTCGGATTCCCGGAACTGTCGATATACCTGATTCCACAATGTAGTCGCGGTAAGCCCCTTGACAGGGGTCGATTCCTCTGTTGAATGTGACTTCTTGGACAACTTATCGAATAATCCCGAAAACATTGTCGAGAACGTTATCGAATCTGGCGATAATGGACCGCTAGTCGGCATGGCCGTAAATGTCTTCTCCATCTCCTGAAACATCCCAAATTTAGCCAAGAACTTCAAATAGGCATTGATAGGTCCGATATTGATATCCACCCCTTCTCCCTCTACGAAATTATCATCCACCATGCCATCTGTCCCCAACCCAAGCTCTTCTGGGTCATTCTGACTCTCTAGCCTTTCCAGCTCGGCTACCTGAGCCGCAAGATGGGATTGGGCTTGATCGAAAATAATGTTGACTCGAGATACCGTCCTCGGTTCGGGTGTACGTGGTCCGCGTCTTTCGGTCGTGTCTCCAGAATGCCTCAGTCCAGCATAAGCATTAAGTAAAGTCGTGTAAGTCCTGGCAGAAGGCTTGAATCCTCTTTTCTTCATCTACACATGAGCTAGATCTCTCAGGCAGCTGGCAGATGACCCACATCATTGAAGGTCTTCCACATTAATTCTAATCTCCCTTCACGTCCAATCTTCCCTAACAACATATTCCAGACAGGCGTACTGACGGAACTTTTCGGTGATTCCACAACTAACTTGATGGCCTTGTCCAGGTCCGCTGAAGTCATTGTCCCGATTCTCGGTTGAGTGATTTTACGAAGTTTGAGCGAGGTACCATATGCATCAGGTGCAGATGTCGATTTGCCAGTGTACTCGAAGTTTCTCCCGCCCCTAGCATCTCTTGACCCAGTGTCTCTTGCACTATCATACCGCCGAGTCCGTTCTCTCGGTGCCACGGGAGCAGGATCAAGAAGACCATTCAGAGCGTCCAGTCCGCTTACGGCTCTTGTCGATTTCTCTTCCCTTAATGCCTTTCTTTGAGATTTCCGGAACCTGGCGGCATTCGGTCCTGGATCACCATTCTGGGCATATGTAGTCACAGCCCATACTCGACTCGTAGTGGATAATTCGCGGACCGCTCCTACTGCTCTACGTAATGACATGCTAGTGTATGGTTCATAGGCAAGAAGTCCAAAAGTCAGACAATCCATCCTTCGGACTTGACATGATCTCCGTGAAATCAAGTCATTAAATCGGCCGATCTATTTCGGCCTAAAAGTGATTGTGCCGTATATAATCCAGCATGCCGTCGGTCATCTCCGAATATATTCTTGTCAAGCCAATGGCAAGCAGATCAATGGGGAGCGTGCATTCTTGTATTGTACTTCTATCACTGCTCACCGAATTATCGCAACGGCTCACTCTGGCCTCAGATCCATCAGAATCCTGCCCGTTTGTCCAAAGTGGCATCATCAGAATCCAAATCGACCACAATCCCCCGAGTACCCCGAGAATGAGCCATGTCGTCCGACCTCCTGAAGATGTGGAAGATCCACGGCCTACCAGTACATCATCAAACATGCTCGACCAAATTAATGACCCATCTACAAATCATCCCACCGAGGCAGCGGGCCCATCGCGTCCGCCTCGCCTGACTCGCCAATCGACAAATAATTCATTTCATGCTCAAAACTCACTGAGGCGAATGGCGACACATGAAACAGGACATGGAATAGATGAAGATCACGATGGCAACGATCGGCTGGATACACATGATGAACATTCAGAGAATCATGATCATCTCGTCCCGACAGGTCCTGGAGGGGATGAAGAGACCAGGATTGGTGCAGAGGAGATTTCCGAGAAGAAACCGAAAGCACCGGAATTACAGGATCAGACGAATTTACTACCTGTCAGACAGGTTATTCTTGTTTTCCTTGGATTGACTTGTGCGCTGTTTTGCAGTTTGATCGATCAGACTATGTATGTTTCCCACATCGAGCGATCGAATGAGGCGAGGCTAATCAGCAGTATTACAACTGCTTTACCTACTCTTGGACGGGTGTTCAATCGGGCAGATATCAGTCCATGGGTCGGCACTGCTTACCTACTGACATCTACCGTGAGCCCCAATCTCTGGAACAGTGCTAATATGTAGGCGATGCAACCGATCTATGGTCGTTTGTCCGATATCTTTGGGCGTAAAGTTGTCCTGCTAGCTTCCTTGCTGGTATTCTGGATAGGATCCCTAGCATGTGCTTTGGCGCAGGTACGCGAACCTCCTCAGCTGTCAGCGCTTGAGCTGATCATTAGAGTATGATTCAGTTGATCGTCTTCCGAGCTATACAAGGAATGGGCGGAGGTGGAGTCTTGACCCTCGCAATGATCATCATCTCCGACGTAGTATCACTCAAGGAAAGAGGGAAATACCAAGGGATCACTGGAGTCGTTGTGGTACTTGCGAATAGTTGTGGACCGCTCATTGGTGGTGTACTCACTGAAAGAGTGTCTTGGAGATGGTGCTTTGTGAGCAATATTATACCATCAAGAGTTGTAGGACGAAAGCTGATGACAGTACATCAACCTACCAATGACTGCCGCCTCGATCGTCCTCGTATTCTTCCTACTCCCACTACGCAAAGTCAAGGGATCTGTCGTTACCAAAATCCGCCAAATCGACTTTATCGGTTCCGCCCTCACACTCGCTTGGGCCGTCCTTGTGCTCCTAGCCCTCTCTTGGGCTGGGAACCAATATGCCTGGGATTCCGCCGCTGTCCTCGCTCCACTGTTTATCGGTCTCGCGCTACTCGCTGTATTCGTGGTCATTGAAATTAAAGTAATCCCATTACCCCTTATCCCATTCTACATCCTACGCAACATGACGGTCACGGCTTGTATGTTGACTACCTTCGCCAATGGTGCCGCATTTTACGCTACACTATACTACTTACCCACCTTCTTCCAGGTCGTGAGGGGAGCATCGGCCATTCGATCCGGTGTCTTGCTCTTACCACTCGTTATCGTCCAAACCCTCTGCGCATTCATCGCTGGAATCGTCGTATCGAAAACAGGTGATTACTGGTGGAATATGGTCCTTGGCTTTTCAATCTGGACAATCGGTCTAGGTCTCATGTCGACTCTGGGTCCAAATACAAGTGAAGCCAAAATCGCAGGATATCAGGTCCTGGTTGGAATTGGAGCTGGACAGACGTTTCAAACTAGTTTGATTGCCATTCAGGCTAGTGTCGAAAGGAAAGATATGGCGGTCGCTACTGGTCTAAGGAATTTCTTGAGGATGTTGGGTGGGACCATTGCTCTGACGGTATGCTCGACAATCATCAATAATATCGTTAGTAGTCAACTTCGATCTTCTGGGTTTTCGAGCGAATTACTTCGGGAAGTTTTGAACGATCCGACAATGTTAAGTCGGACATTATCGACTACTCAGAGAGACGCGGTCTTGGAAGCATATTGTATGTGCTCCTTCCCTTTCTCATCATCAACACTGATTTCTTCCCTCCTCCAACCTTCATGTCAGAATGGCGGCTGATCAGTAGCGAAAGGAATAAACGCATGTTTCTATTTCCTAATCCCCCTCATCGGAATATCAGTCTTCTTGACTCTCTTCCTAGTGAAGAAAGTCTCTCTTAAAAGATCAGATGACGCGGATAAGAAAGCAGAGGCAAAAGCTTGGGTCGAAGAGAAGAAATTGAAGAGGGCGGAAAAGAAGGGTCATCATCAACAACACCCTCATAGTCATGCTCACGAGCCTGTCGAGGATGGCGAGAGAGATCCTGAGAGTTGGAGCAAAGATGATGGTCTAGGTTCAGGGAATAAGTCGTAGGTTTCGTTTGATAGAAGGTTGTATTAGTATCTCAGGCATGCGGTATCAGACTTAAATGCTACGCATGACGCGTTCTATCGGGGAAAGCGACCACAACGGCGATTGAGCAGTAAAATGGAACTTGATTCATGACTAAGCGTGTATCGTGAATAGGCTACAGAAAATCAAATTACTCTCACTATATTATTATATGAACTATATTGAGTGCACCCGTGTATTTGTACAACTTGGATTGGAAAACCCTTAATGGTTTCCTAGCCTCGAGTGCAATCACTCAGGACGACCAAGCTCGGCTTTAGGTAGACCAGCGGTCCTGTGTTCTGTCCTTGTGACTGGCTCGACTCGATTACCACCAACGGAAGATCGGATCCTCTCTTCTGAAGCTGGGTTCAATCGAAGATCCTCGGCGAACTTGCTTGTTGATCTATTGGGAGATTCAACGTAGGTCAAATCGGAAGCTCGTGGTTGTGCGGTTTGATTTTCGGCGAGTCGATACAACATACTCTCAATCTTGTCGAGTCGATGATCCATACTTGGGTTTGCAGGAGCCAATTCGAATCGCTTTTGATATCAGCTACTACTACATAGAGCGTGAATGGGGAACATACATCAGAGTTTTCACCAACAGTGTGCAAGTCACCAAGACCAGGTCCGGAGATTGCAACAGTCGTATCTTTGACGTGCTCTGCGCCATTGATGTTCTTCTCTTCGTCCCCTGCAAGAATGCCAACTGGAGCTGGTGAAGCTTCCCCATCCTCTGGACCAAGAACAGTCTCGTATTGGAGGAATTTCTGATCTATCAGCTCCCGTCGCCATCAATGCACAGGACAAATTGACATACTAGGAGTTTGTAGAACGCAGCAGCTAACGACGCACCCATGGCTGGTCCAAGCCAATAGATCCAGTCTAAAGGTCAGCGCCTTCTCATTAAAAGAAACCGGATTGATGACGCACGATAACCTGCAAATTGACCTAGAACGACATCTGGACCGAAAGATCGAGCTGGGTTAAGGGATCCACCAGTGTAGTAAACACCTAGAAGTTCGGCAACAAAAAGAGCGAGTCCGATACCGATCGGAGCGATGAAAGTTGCTTTGTGCTTCTCAGCAGCGAGCAGCAGAATCGCCAACATCAACCTTATCATCAGTACATTGATTCCCAAAGCAGGGGCCCGACTGACAAAGAAGTAAGGAACATTTCGATAAATAAACCTTGAACAATCGAAGTTCCTCCTCCAAGAGTGGTTCGGCAGTTCAAAGTACCAGGTGTGATGGCTTGAATAATCGCTGCTCCCTAGTTCATCAGTCTCAATTCATCCGATTATCAAGAAACATACAGTGATACCACCGAGAATCTGCGAAACAGCCAATAGACCTCCTCGTTTAGGAGTGAGAGCTCCAACAAGGACCATGCCGAGTGATACAGCTGGATTGAAGAGTCCTCCGGATACTCGGAAGAAAATCCAGGCGTTGACAGCTAAGGAGAAACCGAAACACAGCGAAATGTAGAGTCTGGATCGTTAGCGTATTCCTCATCAGGTTCAGATGGTGAACAAACAAGTTGGAAGTATCAACAGTCGCTACAGTCGTACCCTGTTCTCCAGCGGCTGTGTCTCCAGTGACAGAGTTGGTGGGGATCAAAGCGACACTAGGGATCAGCTTCTACTATCGGTCGGAGTATATGAATTAAGGTAAACTCACTTGGTACCGCCCAAAGCAAAGATCATGAACAGGACCGTGCCGACATATTCACCCAGCATGGCAATAAAGTCTACCCATCAGTAGCGATACGTCCTCAAGAGATCAGTGGACTCACCATTCTTCCATGCCAACTTCCTTGATCCACGCCTAGGTTTGGACGTATGCCAATTCAACGGGCCCCTCTTTCGAAGACCTGATACTCGTTCTTGATGCTCAAGTTCCGATGCGCCAGGTCGCTTGTCACCTTTCTGACTCGACATTGACCACCTTCTGTGAGATCTGGCCATGATGTTCAATAGAGCTAGTCTAGTTTAGTTCAGTTAAGCTTGATGAAACGGAGCTTGGAGACTTGATTCTTATATGTATCCAACCCACTCGGTCGATGACGATGTGAAGGTAAGAATAAGTAGTAGTCGTACTTTGCGGAAGATCGTCACACAGGTCCAGATCTCAATCACCTCTGCAGTGCTTGTACCTGTACATGTAATCCAGACCGTTGCTTACTGGCCCACCCTTTGTTCACCCTGGAAGTTGACATCGCCCATTTCGTCTCGCAGATACGAATACCGACTTTTCTATAAAGTCGTCACAGGCACGATCTGCGCTGGGGTGTGCCTTCAGGTTCACTCGTATCGTTTGGTCAGTGGTGAGTCGCCGGAATATGGGTATCATTACGCTCGAGCGTGAAAGAGGTAACTCATGCCAAGCAGGAAGCCAAAAGCCACGTGTGACCCATTCTGAGAGGATGATATCGTCCTTGAGGGAAGAGCGTCCGAGACCAGGGGCCAGCGCCGAATACACGGCTCGACTGACGAGCTGATAATCGACGCGTTTGACCATGAGGTAGGCAGTCAGTGGTATCCCTTTGTCTGCGAGGCAGCCCAATGGTCCTTGATGCACATGCATTGTCATCAGAGTACTACTCGTACAGTCACGAGTTTGTGCGAGGGGTTAGTAAAACACAATTGAAAACACAAGAACACAATGATGGAAAGAAATGACGCGTGTGACGTCACTTGTTCCAGAGCTCGTACCGCCGGCTGATCACTTGCATTTACAGTGTTCTTACTCTTACTCTTACTATACTATACATACTTAACATACACAAATCAATCAACAATGTCTAACAACACTGAAGCTTTCAAGGATGGAATGAAGCAGGAGTACAACCGAGTGAGCTCCCCTAGTTCATAGCATGTCGAAGAAGGCGCTGATGGAAGGTCGCCGATGGACTCCATGAAGGACCTTCTTCCGATCATCAGAGGCAAGGTGAAAACACCCAGGGATTATTGAACCGAGTATGTATCCTCTCTGTCAGTGTCATACACTATGTCTGACTGGCAGTACGGACCTGGAGGATCGGCTTTCTCTACTACCGATAACGTTTCCGACGGTGCCTCCAACGTGAGTCTTTCGCACTACATCTTACAATATCTAATGCTAGCTCGCCGATCAGCTCAAGTCCGCAACTGGCCTTGGACAGAGCAACACTGAAAAAGCCAAGGATGGAGCTAGCAAATTTGCCCAAGGTGCTAAAGATGAGCTCAATGCTGTATGTTCATTGATCACGTCATTCACAATGGAGTGAGGCTAATGACCAGATCTCATCTGGACCCAGCAGCGGTACCGCACCAGCTACCGGTGGAGGTGTATGTCGATAATCCTTATTACAAGAAAGTCACTGACATCTAGATCCTAGACACCATCAAGCACGCTGTCGGATACGAGCAGACCCCAGCCGAACAAGCTCAACAGGCTGGTTCCGACTTCAAGCGGGGAGCCGAGAACTTTGGCCAGGGAGCCAAGGACGAGTTCAAGTCTGTTTCCGATGGACTTCGAGATGGACCCAGCACCGGATCCGCTCCTTCGAGCGGAGGAGGCGTCAGTTTACTATCTTAGGATCAAGCTCCGTCGCTGACATGGCAGATTCTCGATTCTATCAAGCACGCAACTGGATACGAGCAGACTGCTACTGAGCAAGCTAAAGATGCTGGAGCCGACTTCAAGCGAGGAGCAGAGAACTTTGGTCAAGGCGCCAAGGACGAGTTCAAGTCTGTCTCTGATGGACTCCGCGATGGACCCAGCACTGGATCTGCCCCATCGAGCGGCGGAGGTGTAAGTTTGCGTCCTCGGAATGTAGAAATTAGACTGACATGGCAGATCCTCGATTCTATCAAGCACGCTACCGGTTACGAACAGACTGCTACCGAGCAGGCAAAGGACGCTGGCGCCGATTTCAAGCGAGGAGCAGAGAACTTCGGTCAGGGTGCCAAGGACGAATTCAAGTCTGTCTCTGACGGACTACGCGACGGACCTAGCACCGGAACCGCTCCTTCCAGTGGAGGTGGTGTAAGCTACCTACTTCATCCATAGGCCTCGCTGATAAAGTAGATCCTTGATTCCATCAAGAACGCCACTGGTTTCGGAGAAACTTACACCGACCAGGCTGCCCGGGGTGCTAACGACTTGAAGGAGGGAGCCAAGTCCGAGTACAACGCTGTAAGCTCCTTCCCAAACCTCATGGGAATTTGAGCTGATTCTTCAGATATCCTCTTCAAGTGGAGAAAGTGTTCTCGACTCTCTCAAGTCGGCAACTGGATTGGGCGAACCCACCTACACCGGTCAGGCCAAGCAGGGTGCTCACGACCTGAAGGAGGGAGCCAAATCCGAGTTCAACTCTGTGAGTCTTCAGTGCCACTCAGGAGATGATGTCCTAACGATCAGTTGACATCTGGATCCAACACCGGAACAACCTCCTCCGGAAGCGTAAGTCATACGCGGGATACCGGGACATGGGCTGATCGTACAGATACTTGACAACATCAAGCACGCAACTGGTCTTGATCAGGCTTCCACCCACAGTCTTACCGACAACTCCTCCACCCCCTCTGACCAGTACCGAGGTGTAAGTCGTTCCCACTGTCTTCATCTGACCAAGGCTAATAGTCAGATGACTACTACTTCTGGCCCAGCGGTGCCATTGGGTAGCAACACTGAGGATGTCACTCCTGCCGAGATTGTGGCTACCGACAGCCAGCGATTAGTCTAAGGATTTAGGGAGCAATGATGAAGTATTATTAGGAAGATAGTAGGAAGCAAACGCCCATCTCATGCACTAATTGAATGAACATCTGCATGGCTGTCTCAGTGTCGCACATAGGACGACTGCCAAAGTCTTCGGAGCAAGTGAAGTATCAAGATCATGCACTCTGGCTGAATATCGACTTGGCCTCGGACCCATTGAATTCAGAGGTCACCAATGATTGACCGAACCGTCTGTGGAGGTTGCAAGATGCCGACTGAGGCGACTGCACGGATGAGGCAAGACTACTGTCGGTATAGCTACATGCAAATGGAAATGAAGAAACTCTATAATCTATGCTGCTTGGTATTGAACCCGATCACTATACTAGTGACTCGGTTCGCCTACTCGTCCATGTTAACTTCGGTCCTCTTCTTCTGAGCGTTTCCAGCCAAAGCCTTCTTGAAAGCATCAAGCGTAACACCTTGATCCTGGGGTACGTTGTCTTCCTTTGCTCCTGGAGATCCAGGCCTGGAAGGAACAGGTGATCCGACAACTGAATCGTTTCCAGTCAACTCATCAGATCCCTTCATGTTGTCCCTCATGTTCAAAGCTTGTAGTCTACTGGTAACACCACCAGAGAACGAGTTCATACGTGATCCAGCGGGAGTGACGACGGGGGTAACATCAGGAGTCGCCTTGGGAGCTTGACGGTCTACTGGTTGTTCGATTATTAATCGGAAAGTCTTTGTTGATTCGTCCCATGATGCGGTTACGTGTGAGAGATCTTCGACTAGGTAATCTGGTTGTTCCTTTTCGAGTGATTCTCGAGAGTGGGAAGTACATGTTGCTAGAACTCGAGCACCGGATGCTTTTCCAGATCGGATACCAGTTGGGGCGTCTTCAACAACCAGGGCTGGGCGTTAGCGATGATCTTCCATAATTCATGCGTGGTGTACGCCTTTTACTTACATTCGAAGGGAGAGGCGTTACAGCCAGAAGCACCTAAGAGGTATGGGTCAGGGAAAGGCTTTCCTCGAGTAACAGAGTCGGCAGTGACGAATACGTTGGGTGTTGGGAGACCAGCAATAGGAATAGCTTGTCCAGCGTAGAAGTGAGTCGCTGAAAGTCAGATGTGATTTCTCGCCAAGATGCGAGGTACGTACAAGAAGTACAGATAGCCCACTTCTCCTCACCACCTCGCTTCTCCTTCTCGGATCCGAGGTCGGCTAGTAGCTTGGCAACTCCTGGTAGGACCTGGATACCAGATTCACCAGTTTCACGACCGAGTGCTTCGGCAGCTTCTAGAATAGCGGTTTCGAATCGGATGACCTCCTTTTCAAGAGTGGGTCCATCGGTGATGTGACACCATTTCTTCAAGACATCAATAGTTCGCATACCGTGAGCAGCTGCAAGTCAGCTTTACTTTTTACACGTTATTTGTTAGGGAAGACGCACATCTCAGGATATCATCAAGGTCGAGAGGGTAGGTCTCTGAGAAGAGAGTCCAAGCCTTGACAACAGCAGGGGAGGAGTTGATCAATGTTCCGTCCATATCGAATAGAACAGATTCGACATTGATATCGACAATATGAGGGTTCTCAGCAGGAGTCATGGCTCCTGATTGAGGGTATGCGAAAGAAGCTCGTCGGGATGGAGCCGCTGATTGAGCAGCCGAACCAGCCGGTGTGGGCATGGCCGACATGGTGAATGCTTGTTTTGTGAATACGGACATCTTCGTAGGTAGTGATTTGATGGGTAACTGGTGGTTGGTAGTTGGTGGTTGACAATAGTGTCTGTAAAAGTAAAGTCAAGATATGCTAGATTGTCGAATGTGTTAATTTGATTTCTTGAGCGGGTGAGTTGATTTGATTGATGGGGAATGACGCGGGTGGAGCGTAGTCCGAGATAGGATAGGATAGGATTAGGAAAGGGTGATTGATGGTGACTACCCCTTCACCCCTTGCCTCCCTCCCATCATGCCCTTCTCCCGTGGCTGAAAATCTTCTCCTACAATTTCAAACCCACTTGCATCATCTATACCGCCGGTAATTCCCATCAGTGACGTCAACCTTTCCTCTCTTCTCACCCTTGGGGACGATATTCGCTTAATCTAATCTGACGTCTTTATGTGAACTTTTTCTGGCCGTAGACCGTGAACCCGAAAACTAGGGAGGAGATAATGCGATGTCAGGTACTGGTAAAGGGGACGGGGGGTTTGGGAAGGGAGAAGGAGTTTGACGGAACGAAAATCTTCACTTGGCCGAAGGGTAGTATGATTGTGGCTGGTGCGGTGATGTAACCGCTCAAAGTCAAGATCTGTGGCTCAGCTCTGCTCTAGCGAGATTGAGAATAGGCAAGTCACTCCCATCAAGTCAAGTGGATACAAAGTAAATTCAACATACTTTATTTCTATCTACATCTACAACCATCATTCAAATAACATCTATACTATAACGACCATCAACAATGTCCAGCTCATCATCTGAACGAATGCAACCTCAATTCGAGAACGAGAATGGCGTCACCCATTCTACTCTGACAACCCCAGCCGTCACTCGAGCTTCTTCCCCAGTTCAACAATCTCTCCCACGTTCGCCCCTTCCATCCGGTAAACACAAGGTCGCAGTCATCGGATCTGGTTCATGGGGTACTGCTTTGGCCAAGATTGCGGCTCAGAATGTAGCCAAGAACAACAAGGAGTTCCATAGTGAGGTCAGGATGTGGGTTAGGCAGAAGCACGTTAGTCCTTCCTGTTCTTTTTCCCAGCTTTGGCTTTGGGGGTATGATCATGTTTCGCGAGCTGACATTCAGGTCGAGGGAAAGAAATTGACAGATGTCATTAACCGAACACACGAGAACAAGAGGTATCTACCCGATATCAAACTTCCAAGAAATTTGGTCGCAACCGCACATCTGCGGGATGTAGTCAAGGACGCAACCTTGATTGTTGTTTGTGTTCCCCATCAGGTTAGTCCATTGCTCCAATACATCCGATGTCGGGGATATAGCTGATACCAGTTCCTCCACACCGTCCTATCGGATTTGCTACGATACGAAGCTGTTCACCCCGGAGCACGAGCCATCACCGCTATCAAGGGTGTCGAGGTCAACGGAACTGACATCGAGACTTTCGCATCTTTGATCAGCGACAAACTCGATATCCCTACTAGTGCTCTGTCAGGAGCCAACATCGCTCTAGAAGGTATGCTTCCCCTTTCCCCACTTGATAAGAGCTAACAGCCTTTAGTCGCAAAGGATCAGTTCTGCGAAACTACTATCGGTACACCATCCGCCGAAGACTCTGAACTTTGGAAGGCAGTATTCGACGCCCCAACATTCAAAGTATCAGTAGTCGACGATGTCATGGGTGTTTCACTCTCTGGAGCATTAAAGAATATCGTAGCTTTGGCTGCTGGATTCGTTGATGGATTGGGAATGGGTGGAAACACAAAGGCTGCCATTTTGAGGATTGGTCTAATTGAAATGAGGGAATTCTGTTTGGAATTCTTCAAGGGATCCAAGGCCGAGACGTGAGTTCTATTTTGCCCATCAGGGCATTCTTCTCATCTGCCCGAGTGAGGATTTCCGCTGACCACTAGCTTCTCGAATGAATCAGCAGGAATCGCAGATTTGATCACGACATGTTACGGAGGTCGAAACCGCAAATGCGCTGAAGAATTCGTTAAATCAGGCAAGCCATTCCCCGAGATTGAAGCAAAGCTCCTAAACGGTCAAAAGCTACAAGGAACAGCAACTGCCGAAGAGGTCCATAACTTCTTATTGGCTAGGAAGAGGGTTAGGGGTTACCCATTGTTCGAGAAGGTGTACCAGATTGCTTTCGAGGGTCTCGCTCCTTCCGAGCTAGTCAAGGGTTTGTGATCTGCTTGGCGACGGCTTGGTGAATTGATCTCGGCAAAAGGAGGAGAACGATCGCGAAGAGCGTAGAGGATCAGAGAGGAGGATAAATGTATCGTTAGTGACTTGAACAAACCATTTTTCCCATAGATATAGACTTCATCATGCACCGCATCAATTGACATCACATCAAATCATATGATGGAAAGCCCGCAACTTCCTGTTGAAAGTGGTATAGACCGCAGAAAACAACCAACTCATATATGGTGATAGAAGTATTACATGTTATCTATCAAGCGCAGCGAATCGCAAGCTTCGCAGATCTACGCCCTGACCTTCTTACTCTTCTTCTTCTTGTCTACGACACCCTCGAACAGATCATCAATATCATCTGTCTTCCTCTTCTTATCCTCTTCGGCATGTCCTTCCTCGTCTCCGTTCGCTCCGGCAGTCGCATCACCGCCTCTCGCCCTCACCTCTGACTCTGGATCCGCAGCAGATTTCTGATGGGCGAAATGATGTTTAACCCCAATAGCCTCTGCTCTCCATTGATCAGGTCTTCTCATCATTATATCCAATTTCAATTTAGGCCAGAGGTATCGTCCATATTGACTTCTCCTTATACTTTCAGAAGATTTCACCAAGATCTTGGCGATTTTCTCTTTAGTGAATCCATCTGCTGATTCCCAAATTCGTTCTGCTACTCGAGAACCAATCTTATCGGCTAGTAAGTCTTCCATGTGAGGGGTCAAGGTTGAAATGAGGCGTCTACGGTATTTGGTAGGGATCGAGGTGGAAGTTAGGGTTATATCGAGTAGACGAGATGCTATGGGGTTGGTAGCGTAGGTGATGAGGGTTGGGGTGGGTTGATCGATTAGACTGTATCATCAGCTCGTGTGATCTTCTGACTTGATTGCTTGACATACGATTGTAAAACGACTTCATTCGCGATTGGACATTGAGCGAGAGATTGTAATAACAGACAACCCTGTATTTTCGGTTCCAGACCCACTAAACCACCGTCCATCGTAACTTTCGGTATCTTTCGTCGATTCTCCCAAGCAGTTACTTTTGCAGCTGCTGCAGCTTCATCCTCGGCTTTTTGATCCACCACCTCGGCTGGAAGTTCGTCTTCTTCCACGAGATCTTCCCCTGAAAGGATTGATGTATATCTCTACCCTCGTCAGTTCTCGTCACTATCGTTATGGGGTCAGTGAGACATACAGGATGAGTGTTCAAGGTCATTAAGCAAGGTACTAGATTCGTATTGTCGGATTCGGGTAAAGCGATGGCTGAGGTGATCAACTAATACGTCAGCCTGTTGTCCAGTCTGGAAGCTCCTTTCCGCCCGGCACAGAGCGTTCAGATGTATAGGGACTCACGCTGAGAACTGATAATTGACAATCACCAAGTTTCGTAGCTCGTTCCACTAATGCTTGAAGCACACTCGTCCTAGCGGATTCTATCATCAGCTTTGTCGTCCTTCCGGTTCTCGCGAATCAGGGCCTGCTCGCCTGGTCGAATGGCCTTTGTGGGAGGACTCACTAATCATCCCCCGTCCACCTTGTACAGCTTTACATTCACCCACAACCCTCTCCATTCCATCCTTATCTAATCTCTCGACACCTTTCGCAACCACGAAATTCGACATTGGGTGTATAGCAAGTTTCCCGATTTTACCTTCGAAATAAACTTCCCATAGTTGTTTAAAGATCGATAAGGGAGTATGAAGAAGAAGAGTCTCGAATAGACGGGTTCCGGTAGATGATGCTAGAAGAGATAGGGGATATGGTTGAGGAGTGTAGGGTATCGATTGGACTGATTGTCAGCATGTGTGAAGGGGGAAGTAAAAAAGGGGCTTACGTTGAGTGGTTATCAGACCTTCTGTCAGGTGGTCTAGTAATGAGTTCTCGAAAGCGTAATCCTCATCTTCGACCTCGAACTCAAGTAGTAGCTACTATCAGCATCTCCGTTCTTATCTCGCTATTCCTGCCCTCGCTGGCGAAGGGAAGATTTGAACGTACCTGGACAGCGACACATCCAACGGCATTGACACCCAACATCCTCCATTCAGCCCCACTCAATTTCCCCATCAACCCCTGTCTCATCCCCTTCCTCAGTCCACTTAGGCTCTCATCAAATTTCCTCTCCATCCCTTTCCCTTTCTCGGCCTCATCCCCGAAAATGGATTTACCCTGTACTCCCTGTCCTTTTCGATATTTGTTGGATCTCTTACTCCTGATTCCCTCTCCGCCCTCTCCATCTAGATCAGGTAAGGCCCGTCCTGGTGAGAGGACAAGCCATAGTAGCCTGACAACCGGCGAAGCGAATGGATTGGCTAGCATGAATGCTAGATTCGTATCTATCGTTTCTACCAATCCTTTCACCAATTCCGACATTTTCGGTAGCACCCCTTCATCCTCCTTCTGTTCGGCCTGTTGAGATGGATACATTCCCCTTGTCTCCCTGTCCAGCGTATCCGCAGCTAGAGTTAACCATGTTTGAACGATATGCGATCCGAATCGATTCTTGAGTAGTAATTCCCATTGAGTACCGAACGAATCTCCAACAACACGACGACCCCAATCTCCTAAAGAAGGAAGAAGTCGTTCGAGTGTGATGGAGGTATCGGGATCTGTGGAGATCTTGAGTTCTTTTCCTCTTAAGCTGTCGAGGGCGTCTTTCAAGTCGTTCTGTCGGTCTGCCATCAGTACCATCTTAACCTGGGAGCATGACGAAGATAAAGCTCACCTTCCCTCTCCTCGCCTACGGCCACATTGGAAGTACCGCTCTCTTGCCAACTCTTGATCTTCTCATCCAATCCCTTGAAATACCCCTTAGTATCGGGGTCAAGTTCTCCAAATGGAAACTCCTCATTTAGTCCAAAGACCCTGCCAGAAAGTCCTTGGGCCTGCTGTCCATCTTGTGTACCCTCAGCTCCTTCCTCCCCTTGAGGTCGTGGTGGTGCCGCTCGGAACGGTCGATGGCCTTGTGCTAGTAATGCAATTCGATCAGGATGTAATCCAGATGGTCCTGCCTCTTGAATCGGCTCAGCTACCGGAGCAGGGGCTTGGACCGGGGCTTGGGCTTTTGGAGCGTCAACAGGTTCTTCCTCCGCCTTGGGCTTTCTCTTTCCTCTTTTTCTGATCTGTTCCTTGGGCATTGTGCGTGATCGGTGTAGGTATACAGTGTAAATCAAAACTTTCATAGATTGAAATGTTGAAGATTGACTTCAGGCACGATTGTGGAGAATGCTGGGCGGGGTAGATGTTTAGCTCTTCGTCTCGTTTCCCAAGAAGTACATGTAATACAGAGTACAATTATGTATACAAGCTCGACACAGAGGATAAAAATCTACACTGAACTACACAGGTCGTCACTTCGTGCCATATGCACCAGGAGCACCAGGCTGCCCTTCTGACGATCCGCTTCCACCCATCCTGCGATTTACGCCCAAACCCACTTGAGCCGAGTTGGCCCGTCGCATAGCAGCGCTGCCCAGACTTGCAACTTGATCGGGCGTAGGAGGTATGACCAGGGGTCTGTACTCTACAGGAGCTGGTAAAGAAGGTGATCGATGTGGTTGTGGTTTCTTGGACGGTGGTAACGGGGGTACAGGCGGTATGATCCTTGATGAATGGGAGACATCTGATCCCCTTCTTGATGCTGACGACTCGTTTCTGATGGGGGCGTCAAAGTACTGAGCTCGGTCTTGTAGATTCGGAGATCCGGATGAGATCGCATATTGGCGGTAATTGTAGTTGGCTGCATTTGCGTTTCTGTTGGCCTCATGCGTTGAGCCTGATCCATTGTTCGAAGTGATCCCACTTGCAGAGGTCGAGACGGATCCACTCCTTAGCCGATTCTGTGATTCTGCGCTTGGCACCGGCCTCACTTCCCTCTTTTGTCTCCTTCTTCCCTCCGACACTGCTCTAGCGGTACTTTCCAACTCGACCCTCACACGCTCTGTGAACGCGAATTCGGACGCCGTGAATCCCTCATTATTCCTCCCATTATGGATACATCCAGCTTCCAGTAATGTCTTAATGATTTCCAGATGTCCATAAGCCGATGCGTAGTGTAATGGCGAATTCCCTTGCATGTCACAAATGTCGACATCGGCGCTGTAATCCAGTAAAAAGTTTGTAATAGGGATATTGCCAAGTTGAGCCGCTATATGAAGCGGAGTCTTGCCTGCTGAATTACACCAGTTGTTGAGGAAGGGAAAGCAGCCTATATAAGCATCGGCCATTCGGATTGCGATCTGCTGTATCTCTTCCGTCGATCGATGCTCACGGATAGGTGGCAGGACCGGATGTCGTGCAAAGGAGGAGGTAGGGGAAGGTAGTGAGGCCAATATATGAAGGATCGAATTATTTTCATTGTCCTACTAGTCAGCTCTATCAACATTCCAGAAGGGTGAAATGCTCCTGTATATCACTACTCACTCTCGACAACTCCTGATCATCATGCCCACAATCCCACAACAACCATTCAAAGACTTGTAGTCTCCCTTCAGCAGCAGCCCAGCTCAACGAAGTCATCCGAGACTTGTCTACATTCCTTATATCCCACTTCTGCGAAAAGACCTCCAGGAGAGCGACATTGTTATCTGACATCAGCCGTGCGTCCTCCCGCATGGATACATGCTCAGCCTATCCCAGACCTACCTCGGACGGCTTGTCTAATACGGATATTGGGACTCCGTTTGATATCCAAAGAAGGTGTATATGCTGATTTACCATGTCCCAGCCATTCTTCCTTCGCATTGGATGCTCTGCCTAAGGTGAGTTCGATTTCCCAAGTTGGCATCTCGATAGCATTGTGGGTACAGGGGTGAGATTAGTATAGCAGAGACGCGTCAGAAGTAAAGGAGGAGACGGAATCAAAATTGAATACAAGGTGAACGAACCGTAGAGTACCGACAACCTTACTACGTGCAACCCAATGCCCGTACACATCTGCCACAAGAAGCCGACATACGGATCATGGAGGGAAGAGTGACTGGACGATCGCAAGGAGTGAGCGTCAGGATGTCCGCATGCGGTCGTGATTGAGACAAAATGGTTCACACATCTGACCATCTAACGGGTTACATCCCGAGATCTCATCGAGATTACAATTTCAACCTGAATTCAAGCTCGGACTCACGCTCTCGCTGTTGGATATTCTTCACAACGACTCGCCTGGTCTCAGATATAACCCTCGCCCGATCCCCCGCTTCTTCTTCTTTCTTTCTTTCATACTTCTACTTCTCAATGCGACTTCACTCAGCTTAACAATGCTTATCCATTATCATACTCGACCGTAACACCATCATAAGATCCCTCGAGGACTGGTACAATGAGAAGAAGCCTAGTGCTCACAAGTCACGTCGCGTCTCGCCCCGGACTTGATATACCTAAAAGAAGCCAAGAGCTCAACTACGTCGCGTCATTTACGCGTACGAAAAGAAACGTAAACCGCGGTAATACGATGCGTCAATGATACCAAGGATATAGAACAAATAAACAAACAAACAAAAAGAAAGAGAAAAAGAGATGGTATACGTCAAAGAACGATACCTGTAATTAGTCATGGGCTCTGGGTAGCAACACACTTCCCTCTATCCGGCAACATAATACCGTACCTTCTTGGCGCTCATACTTCCTTGGTCCATTGATACAGAAACGAGGAAGATTGGATTCCTCTCCTCTCAAGGTGTCTTCTCGGGTTGGTAATGTGGTCACCTTTCGTTCAAGAGGTTCATTTCGACCCCAAACTTGGTAAGTCAATCTACTTTCATCATGTT
>Ga0308160_10002010_pt1 | contig 26071 bp, 25 predicted proteins | sample PhyFR1_FD_201036 | JGI IMG/M metagenome (GOLD analysis project Ga0308160, IMG submission 201036) | Phyllosphere microbial communities from UC Gill Tract Community Farm, Albany, California, United States - DLSLF.R1 | ecosystem: Host-associated > Plants > Phyllosphere > Unclassified | place: USA... | reverse complement strand
CTCTTCACGACCGATGCCGAGCAGGCGCTGCGCGTCGCCGATCGCATCGAGGCCGGGATGGTCTACGTGAACATCGTCGGCGCGGACAGCCCGGAGCTCCCCTTCGGTGGCGTCAAGGCGAGCGGCTTCGGCCGCGAGCTCGGCCCCCTCGGAGCCGACGAGTTCGTCAACAAGAAGCTGATCCGCATCGGCGGCTGACGCCCTGGACCCGGCCCACGGGCGGACGGGAGGCGCGGTGCCAGCCCGCACCGCGCCTCCCATCCGTCGATGGTCTAGACCAGCGCCGTGAACGACGCGTCGCGCACCAGCACGGTCGCCGCGTCGTCGCCGACGGCCTGGTCCGGGTCGCTCGACAGCCCGAGGGACCAGCGCCCGCCACCCGGCTTCTCCGGCAGGGTGAACTCGACGGTGGTCTCCGACGCGTTGAGCAGCACCGCCACGGTGTCGTCACCCTGCTGCAGGACGAGCATGACCGCCCGGTTGCCGCCGTCCGCCCAGTCGGCGTCGTCGAACCCCTTCGCGTCGGCACGGAGCACGTCGACCGTGGACGCCGAGTCGCCCGGGGCCGTGCGGTACCACTCGGGACGCAGGGACACGTGGTCGCGGCGGAACGCGATCGCCTCGGTCGTGAAGGCCAGCAGGTCCCGGTCGGCCGCGGCCCAGTCGAACCACGAGATCTCGTCGTCCTGGCAGTAGGCGTTGTTGTTGCCGCCCTGCGACCGGGCGATCTCGTCGCCGCCGAGGATCATCGGCACGCCCGCCGACAGCAGCAGCGTGCCGAGGAAGTTGCGGCGCTGCCGGTTCCGGTAGTCGTTCACCACGCCGTCGTCGGTCTGACCCTCGACGCCGCCGTTGAACGAGGTGTTGTCGCTCTCGCCGTCGTTGTTGTCCTCGCCGTTCGCCTCGTTGTGCTTCTCGGCGTACATCGTCAGGTCCGCCAGGGTGAAACCGTCGTGGGCGGTGACGAAGTCGACCGAGCACAGCGGGGAGCGTCGAGAGCCCTCGTAGACGTCCGGGCTGCCGAGCACGCGCTGGACTGCGTCGCCGAGGGTGCCCGCGTCGCCGCGCCAGAACGCGCGCAGGTCGTCGCGGTACTTGCCGTTCCACTCCGACCAGTCCGCCGGGAAGCCGCCGACCTGGTAGCCGGCGGTGTCCCACGGCTCGGCGATCATCTTCACCTCGCGGAGCACCGGGTCCTGGTGGATGATGTCGAGGAACGCCGAGTGCTTCTCCGCCTCGCCGCCCTGACGGGTCAGCGTCGTCGCCAGGTCGAAGCGGAAGCCGTCGACGTGCATCTCCTCGACCCAGTACCGGAGCGAGTCCATGACGAGGCCGAGCGCCGCGGGGTGCGACACGTTGAGGCTGTTGCCCGTGCCGGTCGTGTCGAAGTAGTTCGCCTCGTCGCCCTCGACCAGGCGGTAGTACGACTCGTTGTCGATGCCCTTGAACGAGAGCGTCGGGCCCATGTGGTTGCCCTCGGCCGTGTGGTTGTAGACGACGTCCATGATGACCTCGAGGCCGGCGGCGTGCAGGGCCTGCACCATCGCCTTGAACTCGGCGACCTGCTGGCCGGCGGTGCCGGACGACGAGTACTCGTCGTGAGGGGCGAAGAACCCGATGCTGTTGTAGCCCCAGTAGTTGCGGAGACCCTTGTCGGCCAGGGTCGAGTCCTGCACGAACTGGTGCGTCGGCAGCAGCTCGACGGCCGTCACGCCGAGGTCGGTGAGGTGCTTGATCGCCGCCGGGTGCGCGAGTCCGGCGTACGTGCCGCGGATCTCCTCGGGCACGTCCGGGTGCTGCTTCGTGAAGCCCTTGACGTGGACCTCGTACACGAGCGTGTCGGCGAGGTCCGTGCGGGGTCGCGCGTCGTCGCCCCAGTCGAAGTCGCGGTCGGCGACGACGGACTTCGGCATCGCAGCGGCCGAGTCGGTCTCGTCGATCTGGTCCGGGTGCTGCATGTCGTGGCCGAACAGCGCCTGGCCCCACTGGTACGTGCCGTCGACAGCGGTGGCGTACGGGTCGAGCAGCAGCTTTGCCGGGTTGTGGCGGAGGCCCTTCGCCGGGTCCCATGCGCCGTGGACGCGGAAGCCGTAGCGGGTCCCCACGGTCACGTCCGGGACGACGTCGTGGAAGGTGTAGCCGGTGCGGTTCGTGAGCTCGGTGCGGTGTTCGGTGCCGTCCTCGTCGAACCGGCAGAACTCGACGCGCTCGGCGGTGCTGGAGAAGAGAGCGACGTTCGCGCCGCCGTCGACGAGTGTCACGCCGAGCGGGGTGCGGGAAGAAGTGGTCATGTCGTCGTTCTACCGGTCGGCGACTGTGTCCCCGGCTCGCCGACGTACCCCTTCCGGTTACCGGGGGCTCGGCCCGAACTCGACACCGACCTGGGCGCCGGACACGAGGTCGACCAGCATCACCACGACGGGGGCGAGGCTCAGCGCAGCGCCGAGCACCAGCACGACCCGGTCGGCCCGGCGACGGAACCACGGCGTCCCGAGCAGCGCGAGGAACACCAGCCCGAGGCCGGGGAACAGACCGTTGCTCGCGAGTTGCACGACGGCCACGAGCGCGAGCAGCAGGGCGTGCTGGCCCGCCGTCAGCCGGGTCGGCGCAGCAGGGCCGCTCCGGAGCGGGGTCGCGTTCGGGTCCACATCGCGATTGTAGTGCGAGCGGCACCGTCCACGCGTGGTGCGCAGCGCAACTCCGGTCCTAGGATCACCACGTGAACACCGGCGTCCCGCGCTCCCGCCCCGTCCTCGTGACCGCTGCCGTCGGGCTGTGGCTCGTGCTGTTCGCGTGCGACCTGGTCACACGGCTCGTGGACCTGCCCGGAACGGTGTCGTCCGGTGGCCCCTGGGCCCTCGTGCCGGTCGCCATCGGCCTGGCGATCCTCGGCTGGTTCGTGTTCGGTGCACTGCGCGTCGGCCGCGGCTCCGGACGCGCGCGGTTCTGGATGGCGGTGCTCGGTGTGGTCGGAGCCATCGGCGCCCTCCTGCCGCCGTACGGACTCACCACCGCGAACGGCGTCCTGGGTGCCGTCGCCGCGTTCCTGCCGTACCTGCCCGCTGCTCGCGGGTACTTCCCGCCACGCCAGCGACCGGCTGCCCGGGTCGCGCAGCCGCGGGTGGTCGGTTGGGACCCGGACACCGGCGAGCCCATCCGCGCCGCCGACTGACGAGGGCGCGGATCAGACGCTGTCCTGCTCCGGGTCCTTCGTGGCAACTGGACGAGGCGCAGGAGGACTGGAGGCGCGGTGCGAGCTGACACCGCGCCTCCTGTCCGTCAGCGGGTCGCGTCAGACCGCGATCCGGCCACCGTCGACCGGCAGGACCGCGCCGTGGACGAACGAGGCCGCGTCGGTGGCGAGGAAGACGATCGCCTCGGCGATCTCCCCGGCCGTGCCCGGCCGCCCGGCCGGACCGGCAGCGGCGAGCTGGTCGAGGCTCTCCCCCATGGCGGCCGTGCCCTCGGTGCGGGTCGGACCGGGGCTCACGGCGTTGACGCGGACGCCGGCGGGGCCGAACTCCGCCGCCCACGACTTCGTCAGCAGGACGAGCGCCGCCTTCGTCGAGCCGTACAGGCCCATGCCGGCCGCACCGAACTCGGCGACCATCGTCGTGACGTTCACGATCGCGCCCGCACCGCGCTCTGCCATGCCCGGAGCGAGAGCAGCGACCAGGAAGTACGGCGCCTTCACGTTGACGTCGTAGACCCCGTCGAAACCGTCCGAGGTGGTGTCAGCCGTCGCGCCGAAGGGGAAGATGCCCGCGCTGTTGACGAGCACGTCGACCTGGCCGCCCCCGATCGCGAGTGCCGCGTCGGCGAGCTCCTTCGCGCTGGCGGCGTCACGCAGGTCCGCCCGGACGAAGTCGGCCGTGCCCCCGGCCGCACGGATCCCCCGTACGACCTCATCACCTCGCTCAGCGTTCCGGCCGGAGACGACGACGTGCATCCCCTCCGCGGCGAGGCGTTCGGCGGTGGCGCGGCCGATGCCGCTGGTGGACCCGGTGACGAGGGCGGTGGTGGTCATGGTCGATGTCCTAACTGAACAGATCGGTTTGGTTGAATCGCTGGTAACTGTACAGATCAGTGCAGTAAAGTCAAACCATGTCCGACACGTCGACTCCCCGAACCCGCCGCCGACCGGCGTACGAGCGCGCGGTCGCCACGGCCGACCGGCTCTTCTACGAGCAGGGGATCCACGCGGTCGGGGTAGACCAGGTCGCTGCCGAGGCGGACATCTCGAAGGCGAGCCTCTACACGCACTTCCGGACGAAGGACGACCTCGTGCTCGGCTACCTGCAGGGCCGGAGCCGGTCCTGGCAGGAGCACGTCGCCGCCGAGCTCCCCGGGCGCGGGAGCACGCCGCGCGACCTCGTCCTGGCGGTGTTCGACCTGCTCGGGGAATGGTTCGCGGCCCCGGGCTACCGGGGCTGCCCGTTCATCAACGTCGAGGCGGAGTACGGCGCCGGGCACCCCACGCACGAGGTGACGCTCGAGCACCGCACCTGGGTCCGGGGACTCTTCACGTCACTGCTCGCGGAGGCCGACGCAGCCGATCCGGACGGCACGGCGCTGCAGCTCTGCCTGCTCTACGACGGCGCGATGGCGAGCGCGCAGGCTGACCCGTCGCGGCCCTGGGCGGCGGCGGCGCGTGCGGCGGCCGAACGGCTCGTCGGCGCCTGACCGGGCGGGATCCGCCGGACAGCACCCGGGGTCAGAGTCGACCCGGCACGAGACGCAGCCGCGGCGGCCGGAGCTGTGCCAGCGTGCTGTCGGCAGCGCACCGGTACCGGATGACGTCGTCGTCGATGGGGGCGGAAGCAGACTCGGCCGGAGCCCACAGCAGCTCGTCCCGGTCGTCCCGACCGCACGGCCGGACCGCTGGGCGCTCGAGGATCGCCGTCCAGACTTCGGAGACCCGCTCGGCGGCCCGACTGTCCAACACCACGCGGAAGCCTCCGGACTGCAGCGAATCCGTCCGCCCACGACGCCGGAGCCCGATCGGCACGTCGAAGGCCGGCCACCGGTCCGAGGCCGCGAGGTGCCGCAGCCAATCGTCCACCGTGAGCCGGTCGATCCACCGGAAGGCGATGGTCGAGTTCGCAGCGACCACGGCCTGGTGGCGGTCGACGCCGTCCACCAGGAACACCCCCTGATTCCGCAACGGGAACCGCACCCGCCGACGACGAAGTGCGTGTGCGGTCGCCAGCACCTCACGCGATGAGTGGTTGACGAGGCGTCCCGATACCACCACCTCGACGTGCAGGCGCTCGTCACGTGCTCGTCGAGGCGAGACGCCCTCGCCCGGAACGAGGCCGGGGTCCGTCGCGGCGCCGGGCTCCCAGACCTCCGTGTCGGTCGCCCACCGGTACGTGACCGCGTCGAGCACCATGTCGACGGTCGGTTGCCAGGAGCCGACCCACGCGGCGTGCCCGAGCTGGTTCTGCTGATCCGCCGCGCGCTTGGCCGCCCGACCCGCCCGCCATGCGACGACGGCGGACGCGACCGCCACCGGGACACTCACCGTCGCGGCCACCGCACTGATCGCCGCAGCGGTCGTCTCGTCCATGCCACGATCATCGCAGGGGCCGCCGACGCCGCGCGGGACGACCAGGGCGGACTACTGCGGGTCCGCCGGCTCGCCGCCCGAGTCGTGGTCGCTGTCCTGCTCCGGGTCCTTCGTGGCGTCGCCCGAGGGCGAGCCGTCCGGCAGGTCCTCGGTGTACTGCCGCTCGGCGTCGGTGGGGTCGCTGGTTCCGCTGGTGTCGCTCATGTCCCGGACCGTACGCGCGCTGCGTCCGGTGTCCGTCCAGGACGGGCGTCGGTCAGCGGACGAGCCGCACGGTGGAGCCGATCGGGCCGAAGCTCGACGTGGCGCCGTCCGGAGCGAATCCGTTCCGTCGGTAGAAGGCGTGCGCACGCGGGTTGTCCTCGGCGACCCACAGCGACGCCGGACGGTCACCGAGGACCGCGTCGAGGAGCGCTTGACCGCTGCCGTCGCCGTGGGCGCGCCCGAGCACGTACAGCATCGTGAGTTCCTCGGGTCGGACGGCATCGGGCTCGGGCGTCGCCTCCACCGCGGCGAAGCCGACGATCCCGTCAGCGCCGTCGGCCACCACGGCCGCGAACGTCCCCTGGGCGAGGTTCGCGCGCCACATGTCGAGTCGCCGGCCGAGGTCGAACCACGGGTCAGTGTCCGGGTCGGCCACGAACCGGCCGTAGGTCTCGCGCCACGATGTGGTGTGCACCCTGGCGATGCCCTCGGCGTCGGCGGCGGTCGCCGGCGGATCACCACGGCCTCGTCGTGCGGGTCTCCCATGGGACGACCGTACCGAGCGAACCCACACCGATGACGGACGGGAGGCGCGGTGCCAGCCCGCACCGCGCCTCCCGTCCGTCTCGGCGTGGGTCTACTTCACCGCCGGCTGCGGCAACGAGGCGAGGATCTCGGCCGCCGCTTCGCGGCCCATCCGCACCGCCCCGTCCACGTGCTGGTACCCGTGCCCGGCGAGGTCGCTCGACGCGAACCGGATCGGGCCGACGGCAGCGCGCTGGTCGGCGCCGTACCGGACGAGGCCGCCCAGGTCGAAGCTCGCCGCGTAGGCGCCACGGGTCCACTCCTCGGTGCCCCAGTCGCTCTCGTAGTAGACGACCGGTCGGCGTGCCTCGTCGCCGTAGTAGTGCGCGAGCGAGTCGAGCACCCGGGCCTTGCGCTCCTCAGCGGAGAGCGCGAAGACGTCGTCGGCGTGCTGGTCGGACACGAACCCGACGAGGGTGCCCTGCTCCTGCCCGTACGAGGTGTTGTCGTACGCCTCGTGCACGAGCTCGTACGGGCTGAACGCGGTGCCGGACAGCCCGGCGCCGCGCCAGAACGGCCGGTCGTAGACGGCGTGCACCTTGATGACGAACCCCATCGACAGGTGCTGGTGCAGCTGGTGCTGGCGACGCGGCAGCGGCGGCTCGTACGAGATGCGGGAGTACAGGGGCGGCGGGACGGCCACGAGTACCTGGCGGGCACGGACCTCGATGCCGCCGTCGGCGAGCGCTGTGACGCCCTCGTCGTCCCAGCGCAGGGTGCGCACCGGGGCGTTCAGGTGGACGTCCGCACCGAGCCGGGCGGCGAGCCGCTCGGACACCTGCTGCATGCCGCCGACGACGCGCTTGTCGAGGATGAAGTCGGCGTCGACGAGGTTCGAGAAGCTCCCGGCCGAGGCGGCCATGAGCAGGGCCTGCAGCGCCGAGAAGGCGTGCGCGGGCTTGGTCAGCATGGCGCCGGCGATGAAGAGCTCGACGTTGTCGGTCGCGACCCGGTCGTCGCTCAGCGTGTGCAGCCAGGCGCGGAACGAGGTCTCGTCGAGCGCGGCGGCGTGGGGCGCTTCCCAGGGGCGCGCCGGGTCGACCGTCGCCACGTACTCGTCGACGACGGCGACGAGCCGCTCGATCTCGGCGGCGGTGGCCTCCGGCAGCGGGAAGATGTCGCCGGTGTACTCGGTGCGGGTGCCGTGCTCGTCGATGTAGACGCTGGAGCCCTCGCGGTAGCGGTCGTACGTCCCGAGTCCGAGTTCGTCGAGGGTCTCGAGCAGGGCGGTCTGGTCCGGGGAGACCCACTGGCCGCCGATCTCGAGGGTGACGCCCTCGATGTCGTTCGTCCACGTGCGGCCTCCGACGCGGTCGCGGGCCTCGAGCACGGCCACGCGCTTCCCCTCGGCGACGAGGCGGGTCGCGGCGACGAGGCCGGTGACCCCGGCGCCGATGACGACGACGTCCTTCTCGATGGTCATCGCTGCGCTCCCTTCGTGCGCCCGAACGGGTCGGGCGTCAGCGTGTACATGGTCTCGAGGTACTCGGCGATGCCCTCGCCGCCGCCCTCGCGTCCGAGGCCGGACTGCTTGACCCCGCCGAACGGTGCCGAGGCGTTCGAGACGACACCGGTGTTGAGCCCCAGCATGCCCGTCTCGAGCCGTTCCGTGAGGCGCTGTCCGCGTGCGGGGTCCTCGGTGAACGCGTAGCCGACGAGCCCGTACTTGGTGTCGTTCGCCGCCGCGACGGCCTCGTCCTCGGTCGAGAACGTCCGGATCGCCAGGACGGGTCCGAAGATCTCGTCGCGGAGCAGGTCGCTGCCGGGCTGCACGTCGGTGATCACGGTGGGCGCGTAGAACGTGCCGGGGCCGTCGACGGGGTGGCCGCCGGTCCGGAGGGTCGCACCGCGGTCGAGGGCGTCGGTGACGAGCCGGTGCGCCTTGTCCACGGCGCGCTGGTCGATGAGCGGGCCGATGGCGACGCCGTCCTCGGTCCCGCGACCGACGGACATGGCCGCGACGCGGTCGGTGAGGCGGCTGGCGAACTCCTCGGCGACGTCCTCGTGCACGAGGAACCGGTTGGCCGCGGTGCACGCCTGCCCGGTGTTCCGGAACTTCGCGGCGAGCGCTCCCTCGACGGCGAGGTCGAGGTCCGCGTCGGCGAACACGAGGAACGGGGCGTTGCCGCCGAGCTCCATGCTCGTCCGCAGCACGTTCTGCGCCGCCTGGGCGAGCAGGGTCCGGCCCACCGGCGTCGATCCCGTGAACGAGAGCTTCCGGAGTCGCGGGTCGGCGATGATCGGCTCGGACAGCGCACCGGCGTGCGTGGTCGGGACGACGTTGACGACCCCGGCCGGAACGCCCGCCTCGACCAGCAGGTCGGCGAACAGCAGAGTGGTGAGCGGGGTGAGCTCGGCGGGCTTCACGACGACCGTGCACCCGGCGGCGAGCGCGGGGGCGATCTTGCGGGTGGCCATCGCGAGGGGGAAGTTCCACGGGGTGATGAGGAACGCCGGGCCGACGGGCTTGTGGCTGACGATCGCACGGCCGGTGCCCTCGGGGTTGGTGCCGTAGGACCCGCCGATGCGGACGGCCTCCTCGGAGAACCAGCGGAGGAACTCACCGCCGTAGGTGACCTCGCCGTTCGCCTCGGCGAGCGGCTTCCCCATCTCCAGCGTCATGAGGAGGGCGAAGTCGGCGCGGCGTTCCTGGAGCAGGTCGAAGGCGCGGCGCAGGACCTCGGCTCGCTCGCGCGGCGGGGTCGTCGCCCAGCCGTGCTTCGCCGCTTCGGCGGCGTCGAGGGCCGCGACACCGTCTCCGGGGGTTGCGTCGGCGATCTCGAGGAGCGTCTCACCGGTGGCGGGGTCGACGACGCCGAACGTGCCGCCGTCGGCCGCCGGTCGCCAGGTGCCGTCGACCAGGAGGCCCGTGGGGACCTTCGCGAGCAGCTCGCGTTCGGCGTCGGTGCGCTGGGTGGCCTGCTGGCTGGTCTGCTGGGTGTCGGTCATGCTGCTGCGAGTCCTTCCAGGACGATGTCGAGCCCCTCGTGGAGCAGGTCGTCGTCGATCGCGAGCGGGGGGAGGAAGCGGAGGACGTTGCCGTACGTCCCCGCGGTGAGGGCGATCACGCCGTGCTCGTACGCGTACCGTACGACCCGTCCGGTGAGCGCGGCGTCGGGTTCCCCGGTCGCCGGGTCGACGAGTTCGATCGCGATCATGGCGCCGCGGCCGCGGACGTCGCCGATGCGGGGGTCGGTCGCCTGCGCGGCGCGGAGTCGTCCGAGCAGCACGTCGCCGATCTCGGCAGCGCGTTCGACCAGGCCGTCGTGCTCGAAGGCGTGGATCGCGGCGAGTGCTGCGGCGCACGCGACGGGGTTGCCGCCGTACGTGCCGCCGAGTCCGCCGACGTGGGCGGAGTCCATGATCTCGGCGCGCCCGGTGACGGCGGAGAGCGGCATCCCGCCGGCCATGCCCTTGGCGGTGGTGACGATGTCGGGGACGATGCCCTCGTGCTCGCTCGCGAGCATGGCGCCGGTGCGGGCGAACCCGGTCTGCACCTCGTCGGCGATGAACACGACGTCGTTCGCGGTGGTCCACTCCGAGAGCGCGGCGAGGAACCCGGGTGCCGGGACGACGAAGCCGCCCTCGCCCTGGATCGGCTCGACGAGCACCGCGGCGGTGTTCTCCGCGCCGACCTGCTTCTCGATCTGGCTGATCGCGCGCTTCGCCGCCTCGGCACCGGACAGTCCGCCGTCGCGGAACGGGTACGACATCGGGACGCGGTAGACCTCGGGCGCGAAGGGACCGAAGCCGTTCTTGTACGGCTGGTTCTTCGCGGTGAGCGCCATCGTGAGGTTCGTCCGCCCGTGGTAGGCGTGGTCGAACACCACGATCGCCTGCCGACCGGTGTGCTTGCGGGCGATCTTCACCGCGTTCTCGACGGCCTCGGCGCCGGAGTTGAAGAGCGCGCTCCGCTTCTCGTGGTCGCCGGGGGTGAGCCGGTTGAGCGCCTCGGCGACCTCGACGTACCCGTCGTAGGCGGCGATGGTGAAGCAGGTGTGCGTGAACGCCTGGACCTGCTGCTGCACGGCGTCGACCACGCCCGGGTGCGCGTTGCCGACGCTCGTCACGGCGATCCCGGAGCCGAGGTCGACGAACGAGTTGCCGTCCGCGTCGACGACCACGCCACCGCCGGCCGCGACGACGGCGATCGGCACCGCGACCCCGACGCCGGACGCCACGGCGGCGGCCTTGCGCTCGAAGAGCGCTCGGGAGCGGGGACCCGGCACCTCCGTGACGAGCCGCCGTTCCTGGGGTAGCGAAGGGCCGCCCGCGGCGGCGCTGGTCGAGGGTGCGACGGTGGAGGACATGCCGCGATCGTAGGAGCCACGCCCCTTCGGTGCCGCTGTCCACCGCGTACACCGGCGGCCACCTCGATCGACGCAGCGGATAGGGTGCACCCATGCCCGCGACCCTGCGCTCCCTGCTTCACCGCGCCGACCTGCGGCTCCGGCTCCTGACGGCCACCGACGCAGCCCTCGATGCGCCGCTGTCCTGGTTGCACAGCTCCGACCTCGAGGACCCGACGCCGTTCCTCGCCGACGGGCAGGGGCTGCTCACCACCGGCACGCAGTTCGGCGACGACACCGAGGTCACGGCGGCGGTCGCGGACGCCTACGTCGCCCGGCTGCTGCGCCGGGGCGTCGTCGCGCTCGGCTTCGGGGACGAGGTCGTGCGCACCGGCACCCCGCCGCAGCTCGTCGACGCCTGCGCCGAGCAGGGGCTCGCACTCTTCGAGGTCCCGTACGAGACCTCCTTCATCGCCGTCGCGCAGGCGAACGCGGACGCCGTCGCCCGTGACGCCAACGCCCGCAACGCCTGGGCCCTCGCCGCGCAGCGGGCCATCTCGCTCGCGGCCATGCGCCCCGACGGCCTCGGGGCGACCATCGCCGAGCTGTCCCGGCAGCTCGACGGGTGGGTCGGCCTCTTCGACGTCTCCGGACGACTCGACCGCGGTCACCCGGCCGACGGTGTCCCCGCCGAGGACCTCGAGGTGCTCCGGACCGAGGCGCTCCGGCTCCTCCGAGCCGGCCAGCGGGCGAGCCTGCCCGTGACGACCGAGCACCGCACCGGGTTCTCGCTGCAGACCCTCGGCAGCGGCGGCCACCTCAGCGGCGTGCTCGCCATCGCGAACGGCGGCGCGCTCGACCGGGCCGGCCGCGAGGTCGTCACCGCCGTGATCGCCCTGGCCGGACTCGCACTGCAGCAGAACCGCGAACTCGCCCGTGCGCGCGGGCTCCTCCGCACCGGGCTCCTCACCATGCTGTCGGTGGGCGACCCCGCCGTCGTGGACACGACCTCGCGCGAGGTGTGGGGACCGCTGCCGGCCGAACCCGTCCGGATCGCCGCCGTCGACGTCCCCGACCAGGACCTCGACACCGTGGTCGACTGGCTCGAGCTGTGGGTGCAGGACCGCCCCGGCCGGCTCTTCTTCGCGGCGGACGACGAGCTGTTCCTCTGCGTCGGCGCGGAGGACACCGCGATCGTCGAGGAACTCGTGGACCGCTTCGACCTGCACGCCGGGCTCTCCGACGGTGCCTCGTACCGGTACTTCGGCCGTGCGCGGACCGAGGCGGTGCAGGCTCTCGACCGCCGGCGCGAGGGGCGACCCGGCACCACCGAGTTCGGCGACCTCGCCCGCGAGGGGGTGCTCGCCCACCTGGCCCACGTGGACGTCGACGCCGGTGCCGTCGCCCGCGCGTTCCTCGCTCCCCTGCTCGACCACGACCGGACGGCCGGCACCGAGCTGACCCGCACCGTGCGGACCTGGCTCGAGCAGAACTGCGAGTACGACCGCACCGCCCAGGCACTCGGCATCCACCGGCACACCGCCCGCGCGCGGGTCGAGCACGCGGGACGGCTGCTCGAACGGGACCTGTCGGCGTTCCCCACCCGCGCCGACCTCTGGGCGGCGTTCGTCGTCGAGGGCGCGTGAGGCGCGCCTAGGCTGGCGTCGTGCCGACCACTCCGACCCGCCGGCGCCTGAGCCCGGCCGAGCGGGAGGCCCAGATCGCCGACGCGGCCGTCGCCGTCGCCCGCGCCGAGGGCCTCGCCGCCGTGACCCTGCGGGGTGTGGCCGCTGCGATCGGCGTGGCGCCCTCGCTCGTGGCGCACTACCGTCCGGTGATGGAGGACCTCGTCGGCGACACGTTCCGCACCGTCGCGAGCGCCGAGGTGGCCGAGGTCCGCCGGATCGTGCACGAACGGTCCGACCCGACCGCACGCCTGGGGACCCTGCTGGCCTGCATCGCCGACCCCACCCGGGACGACGTCGCCGCGCTCTGGGCCGACGCGTGGAGCCTCGGCCGGACCAACGGTGCGCTCGCCACCGCCGCGCGTGACGTCATGGACGACTGGCAGGCGCTCGCGACCGGGGTGGTCCGCGACGGCGTCCGCGACGGGGTCATGCACACGGACGACCCGGACGCGGTCGGCCGGCTGCTGTTCGCGCTCGTGGACGCCACGAACGGGTACGCCCTCGTGGACTACCTCGACCGGCCGACGCGCGAGGGTCTCGTCCGCACGACGATCGCGCACGCCGTCGGGCTGGACGCCGCTGCCCTCAGCGCTGCAGGGCCACCCACTGCAGGAGCATGATCGTCTTGCCGTCGGCGACGCGCCCGTCCGCGACCATCGCCAGGGCCTCGTCCAACGGGAGCTCGAGCACCTCGATGTCCTCGCCCTCGTCCTCCAGCCCGCCGCCGGCCTCCACGAGGTCGGCGGGCGTGTAGACACCGACGTACCCGTGCACGCGCTCGGTCACGGACCCGGGGCTCATGAACGCGTCGAACACCTTCGTGAGGGTGCCGAGCCGGATGCCGAGCTCCTCCGCCGCCTCGCGCCGCACGGCCGTCTCCGGGTCGTCCTCGTCGAGGAGCCCCGCCGCCGCCTCGACGAGCATCCCGTCCGGGTGGCCGTTGACGTAGGCGGGCCAGCGGAACTGCCGGGTGAGCAGCACGGTGTCGCGCTCGGCGTCGTGGGGCAGCACGGCAGCACCGTTGCCGCGGTCGTAGGTCTCGCGCTGCTGCCGGTCCCAACGACCGTCACGGCGCCGCACGTCGAGCGTCGTCCGACGGAGCACGTGCCAGCCGTCCGAGACGACCTCGACGTCACGGACGACCACGTCCGGGTTGCGGTCGAGGTCGCGGCCGACGGCGTCGAGCCCGGTGCGACCACGGGCGTCCGGGACGGTGGTACCGGGTCGGGGGTCGGTCGTGCGCGCGTCGTCCACGTCGTCACGCTAGCGTCCCGCCGGCGCGGGCAGGTCGCCGGTACGATCGTCACGCCGCACCAGGGAGCGGCGTGGACGGGGAGCACATGACGACGACGGACGATCTGCGACGTTCCCGACCGACCCCGCCTCCGGTCGTCCGGACAGCGGTCGTCCTCTGGGCCGTCTGGCTGGTCGTCGGCGTCGTCTCCACCGTCGTCGTCTCGGCGTCCGGGTCGGGACTGACCGGGGTCGGCGGCGTCCTCGCGCTCGTGCTGTCGTTCGTCGTCTGGGCCGCCGTCGCCGCTGCGATGATCCTGGTGCTCCGCGGCTCCGCAGTGGCCCGGATCGTGCTCGTGGCGATCGCCGCGCTCCGTGCCGTCCTGAGCATCACCGACGGGGGCCTGTCCACCGCGCTGATCCTGGTCTCGGTCGTCGCCGCGGTGCTGCTCTTCCTGCCCAGCGCACGCCCGTTCTTCCGCCGCGCCGACGTGACGGAGCCGAGCCGCGCCTCCAGGGCGACGGATCCCGACCACCCGCGGAACTGACGCCGCTGCGGAACGCAAAGAGGCCCCCGGATCTCTCCGGGGGCCTCTTGCGTTGTCTGGTGCGCGAGGGGGGACTTGAACCCCCACGCCGTTTCCAGCACACGGACCTGAACCGTGCGCGTCTACCAATTCCGCCACTCGCGCCAGCCCGAGAACACTACCACGCACAGACGCTGCCAGACGCCAACCACTACCATGCAGAGGTCGACGACCGAGAACACTGGAGACCCATGGGCCTGTTGGACAGCTTCGAGCGAGGGCTGGAGCGCGCCGTGAACGGCGCGTTCGCGAAGACCTTCCGCTCCGGCGTGCAGCCCGTCGAGATCTCGAGCGCCCTCCGCCGCGAGCTCGACACCAAGGCAGCCGTCGTCTCCCGCGAACGCATACTCGTGCCGAACGAGTTCACGGTGCGACTCGCGCCGCCGGACTACACGCGCATGAACGACATCGGTCGGCCGCTCGTCGACGAGCTCTCGCAGATGGTGCAGCAGCACGCGGTCGCGCAGAACTACTCCTTCTCCGGACCGGTCACGATCCGGCTGCAGCAGGACGGCACCCTCTCCACCGGGATCCTGCAGATCGACTCGACGACGGTGCAGCGCGACGTCGCCTGGGTCGCGGTGCTCGACATCGGTTCGCAGCGGCACAAGCTGCAGCGTGGTCGCACCGTGATCGGTCGCGGGACGGACGCCGACATCACCGTCGCCGACACCGGCACGAGCCGCAAGCACGTCGAGGTCATCTGGGACGGCAAGCACGCCCAGGCCAACGACCTCGGGTCGACGAACGGCTCGAAACTGAACGGTGAGCGCTTCCAGCAGGCCATCGTGGAGCCGGATTCCACGATCGAGATCGGTCGTACCCGTATGGTGTTCCGGGTGATACCCGAGAACGACGGAGGTACCAGGTGACCACAGGGCTGACCCTGCTCGTCCTGCGCTTCGCGTTCCTCGCGGTGCTCTGGCTGTTCGTGTTCGTGATCGTCTTCGCCCTGCGGAGCGATCTGTTCGGCCAGCGCGTGCGCACGATCCCCACCGATCCGAAGGCCGGTGCGTCGGGTCCGACGACCCCCGCCGTGCCGGCAGCAGCGGCACCGGCCGCCGCGTCGGCCGGTGCCTTCACGGACCTCATCGGTCAAGCGACGGGGGCGCAGCAGTCCGCCACGCCGGCTGCGACCCGCCTCGTGATCACCGAGGGCTCGCGCGAGGGCATGGAGATGCCGCTCGGTGGCGGCCCGATCACGATCGGCCGGTCGAGCGAGTCCAACGTCGTCATCCGCGACGACTACACGTCCACCAACCACGCCCGCCTCGACCTCCGGGCCGACGGCTGGCTCCTCACCGACCTCGAGTCCACGAACGGCACGTTCGTCAACGGTCAGAAGGTGACCGTTCCCGTGATCATCGCGGAGCGGACGCCGATCACGATCGGGACGACGACGTTCGAGCTGCGGCGGTAACCCGGGATGACCGCTCGCACGCTGAGCGCCGCTGTGTCCCACGTCGGACGCATCCGCGCGAACAACCAGGACTCCGGCTACGCCGGACAGCACCTGTTCGCGGTGGCCGACGGCATGGGCGGGCACGCGGGCGGTGACGTCGCCTCGGCGATCGCGATCCGCCGCATCCGGGAGGTCGACCGCGAGTTCCCGTCGGCGCACGACGCCGAGTTCGCACTGCAGTCGGCGCTGATCGCGGCGAACCAGCTCATCACCGAGACGGTGTTCGAGCACCAGGAGCTCACCGGCATGGGCACCACGGTGTCCGCGATGATCCGGGTCGGCGAACAGATCGCCATCGCGCACATCGGCGACTCGCGCATCTACCGGCACCGCGACGGCGAGCTCCAGCAGATCACGTCCGACCACACCTTCGTGCAGCGGCTCGTGGACAGCGGCCGGATCACGCCTGAAGAGGCCGCGGTGCACCCGCGACGCTCCGTCCTCATGCGGGTGCTCGGAGACGTCGACGCCGCGCCGGAGGTCGACACCGCGATCATGGACATCCAGCCGGGCGACCGCTGGCTGCTCTGCTCCGACGGTCTCTCGTCGTACCTGGCCGAAGAGCGCATCCGGCACGCGCTCGCGTCGAACATGGACGCGAACCAGGTCACGCAGCGTCTCGTGAAGGAGACGCTCGACCACGGCGCGCCCGACAACGTGACGGTCGTCGTGATGGACGTCACCGACACCGAGCCCGACGACGACGACGATGCGGCCACCACGGTCGGGTCCGCGGCGGCACCGCTCACGTTCGAGGCGTCGACCGGCCGCAAGCCGATCCGCCTCCCCACGATCCTGCTCCACCCGCTCAAGGTCACGACCGCCCCCGAGGACTCGCACTTCGAGCCCGAGTCCGACCAGTTCTTCGCCGAGCTCATCGCCGAGGACCGCCGTCGCCGGATCCGCCGTCGTGTCTCGTGGACCATCGCGCTCGTCGTGGCCGTCGCCGCACTCGTCGGCGCCGTCTTCCTCGGCTGGCGGATCATCCAGGACCACTACTACGTCGGGACCGACCGCGGCACCGTCGCGATCTACAAGGGCGTGCAGCAGTCGATCGGGCCGATCGCGCTGTCCGACGTGTACGAGGACACCGACATCTCGGTGTCCGGGCTGCCGGAGTACACCCGCGAGAACGTCCGCTCGACGATCAACGCGCAGTCGCTCGACGACGCCCGTGACATCGTCGACCGGCTGCGGAAGGCCGCCGAGACCGGTCAGGACCAGGCGGGCACCGGCGGAGACGGCGGATCACCGTCCCCGACGCCCTCCTCGTCCCCGACGAAGTCGCCGTCGCCGTCACCAGGGGCGAAGCGATGAGCAGCGCCACCGCCCAGTCCTTCACGCAGGCGATCACGATCAAGCTGCGGGAGCCCGCCCGCGCCCGCAACCTCGAGCTCATGCTGCTCGTCATCGCGTGCGGCATCTGCGCCGGCGCGATGGTCCTCGTGCAGCTCGGCACGAAGGGCAAGCTGTTCGACACCTCGGTGCTCTGGGTCGGCGCCGGCATCCTCGGGCTCGCGCTCGTGATGCACGTCGTGCTGCGCATCGTCGCGAAGAACGCCGACCCGTTCATCCTGCCGGTCGCACTCGTGCTGAACGGCATCGGGATCGCCGAGATCTACCGCATCGACGTCCACAACGGCCTGACCGGCTGGGGCGCGATCGGCGTGAAGCAGATCGTCTGGACGATGCTCGCGATGGTCCTGGCGATCATCACGGTCTCCGTCGTCCGGAACCACCGGTTCCTGCAGCGGTACCGCTACATCTTCATGTTCCTGACGATCGCGCTGCTGCTGCTGCCGATGCTGCCGGGCATCGGACTCAACGTGAACGGCGCGCGGGTCTGGATCAAGCTCGGCTCGTTCACCTTCCAGCCGGGCGAGCTCGCCAAGATCACGATGGCGCTGTTCTTCGCCGGCTACCTCGTCACTGCACGGGACTCGCTGTCGATCGTCGGCCGGAAGTTCCTCGGCATGACGTTCCCGCGGGCGCGTGACCTCGGGCCGATCCTCGTGATGTGGGCCGCGGCCATGGGCGTCCTGGTCTTCCAGCGCGACCTCGGCACCGCACTGCTCTACTTCGGCCTGTTCCTCGTGATGATCTACGTCGCGACGGCACGGCTGAGCTGGGTCCTCATCGGGCTCGTGCTGTTCGTCGGCGGCGCGCTCGTCGCCCAGTCCGTGCTCGTCTACGTGCACGGCCGGTTCGAGCAGTGGCTCGACCCGTTCAACCAGGAGATCTTCACCAGGCAGACCCAGGGCAGCTACCAGCTCGTGCAGGGCCTGTTCGGCTTCGCGAACGGCGGGATCACGGGCACCGGTCTCGGCCAGGGGCGTCCGTACATCACCCCGGTCGCCAACGCGGACTACATCATCGCGTCGCTGGGTGAGGAACTCGGCCTGATCGGCGTCTTCGCGATCCTCGCCCTGTTCATCATCCTGGCGTCCCGGGGCCTCCGCGTCGGGTTCATGGCGCAGGACGACTTCGGCAAGCTCCTCGGCGTGGGCTTCGGCTTCATCATCGCGCTGCAGGTGTTCGTCGTCGTCGGCGGCATCACCCGGGTCATCCCGGTCACCGGCCTCACGACGCCGTTCATGGCGGCCGGTGGTTCGTCCCTCGTCGCCAACTGGATCATCGCCGCGATGCTGCTGCGCCTGACCGATGCAATCCCCGCCGAACAGCGCGTGCAGCAGGGTGCGATCCCGGCTGCTCGTGGTCGCGGGACGACCAGGAAGGAGCGCAGCCGGTGAACCGACAGCTCCGCGGTGTCTCGACCGTCATCGTGCTCATGTTCGTCGCACTCTTCGTGTCGACGACCTCCATCCAGTTCTTCTCGGCCGACTCCCTCCGCGCCGACTCGCGGAACTCCCGGACGATCCTCGCCAGCTACTCCACGAAGCGCGGCGCGATCCTCGTCAACGGCAGTCCCATCGCCGAGTCGACCCCGGTGGACGACCAGTACCAGTACCAGCGGAAGTACACGAACGGCGACCTGTACTCGGCCGTCACCGGGTACTTCACGATCGGCCAGGGCAACTCCGGCATCGAGGGCGCCGAGAACACCGTGCTCTCCGGCAACTCCGACGCCTCGTTCTTCCAGAACCTCAACGCGATCCTGACCGGCCAGGACGTCCAGGGCGACAACGTCAACCTGACGATCGACCCCGACGTCCAGAAGGCCGCGTACGACGCACTGGGCGACAACACCGGCGCCGTCGTCGCGATCCAGCCGAAGACCGGCAAGATCCTCGCGATGGTGTCGAAGCAGAGCTACGACCCGAACACGCTGACGTCGCACGACACGCAGAACGTCATCGACCAGTACAAGGCGCTCGAGTCGAACGCCGCGAAGCCCCTGCAGAACCGGGCCATCGGCGGCGACCTGTACACGCCCGGGTCGGTCTTCAAGCTCGTCGTGGCGTCCGCGGCGCTCGAGGGCGGCAAGTACAACCTCGACTCCGAGTTCCCGAACCCGTCGCGGCTGCAGCTGCCCGGCACGAGCACGTACATCAACAACGCCGAGGGCGGCTCGTGCGGCGGCGGCGACAAGGTCAAGCTGCGCACGGCGATCCAGTACTCGTGCAACATCCCCTTCGCGGAGCTCGGCCAGAAGCTCGGCTACGACGCGATCAAGAGCATGGCCGACAAGTACGGCTTCGGCGACGCGATCGAGGTCCCGATGCGCGCCACGGCCAGCCAGTACCCCGACGTCAGCGACGACACCGCGCAGCTCATGCTGAGCTCGTTCGGCCAGGCCAGCGTCCGGGTCTCCCCGCTGCAGATGGCCATGGTCTCCGCCGGCATCGCGAACGGTGGCAAGGTCATGCAGCCCTCGCTCGTCGACTCGATCACGACGAGCGACCTGAAGACCGTCGAGTCCTTCTCCCCGAAGCAGTACAGCGACCCGCTCTCGGCCTCCGAATCGAGTGACCTCACCGAGGCCATGCAGAGCGTCGTCAGCTCGGGGACCGGCACCAATGCCAAGATCGACGGTGTCGACGTCGCAGGGAAGACGGGCACGGCCGAAGGCGGCACGGGCGATCCCTACACACTCTGGTTCACGGGCTTCGCCCCGGCGAAGGACCCGGAGGTGGCCGTCGCGGTCGTCGTCGGGAACGGCGGCGGACTCGGGCAGTCCGGAGTCGGCAACACGGTCGCGGCCCCGGTCGCGAAGAAAGTCATGGAGGCGGTGCTGAACAAATGAGACCCACCAGCGGACTCACCTTCGGTGGGCGGTACCAACTCTCGTCCCGCGTCGCCATCGGCGGCATGGGAGAGGTGTGGCAGGCCACCGACCTCGTCATCGGCCGGACCGTCGCACTCAAGATCCTCAAGGACGAGTACCTCGGCGACCCGGGCTTCCTCGAGCGCTTCCGCGCCGAGGCCCGTCACGCTGCGCTCGTCAACCACGAGGGCATAGCCAACGTCTTCGACTACGGCGAGGAGGACGGCAGCGCCTACCTCGTGATGGAGCTCGTCCCCGGCGAGGCGCTCTCGACCATGATCGAGCGGGAGCACACGCTGCCGGTCGACAAGGTCCTCGACATCGTCGCGCAGACCGCGAACGCCCTGCAGGCCGCGCACGCCGTCGGGCTCGTGCACCGCGACATCAAGCCGGGCAACCTGCTCATCACGCCGGACGGCCGCGTCAAGATCACCGACTTCGGCATCGCGCGCATCGCCGACCAGGTGCCGCTCACCGCGACCGGACAGGTCATGGGCACCGTCCAGTACCTCTCGCCGGAGCAGGCGAGCGGGCACCCGGCGTCGCCGTCGACCGACATCTACTCGCTCGGCATCGTCGCGTACGAGTGCCTGGCGGGCCGTCGCCCGTTCACGGGCGAGTCGCAGGTCGCGATCGCCATGGCGCACATCAACGAGCAGCCGCCGGCGCTCCCGGGGGACATCCCGGAGCCGGTCTCCGCCCTCGTGATGTCGTGCATCGCCAAGAAGCCGGCCGACCGTCCGGCGACGGCGGCGAACCTGGCCCGTGCGGCGCAGGCGCTCCGCCGTGGGGACGTCGCGGCCGCCACCGTCGCCGTGCCGGCCATCGCCGCCGGCGGCACCGTGGCGTTCAACCCGCCGCAGACGCCGGGGAACGACGCCGCGACAGCGCTCATCGGCACCCAGGCCGGTGCGGTCGCGGGCGGTCCGGGCACCCCGGGCTCGCCGGTCGACGGCGAGGACGAGGAGCCGAAGAAGAAGCGCGCCTGGATCTGGTGGGTCGTGGGCATCGTCGCGGTGCTCATCATCGCCGGTGTGGGGATCGCCTTCGCGGTGACGAGCAACGGGAACAGCGGCGCCGACCCCTCGCCGTCGCAGTCGTCCGCCAAGCCGACACGCTCCCAGACGCCGACGCCGAGCGCGACCCCGACCGAGACCCGCGTGACCGTGAACTCGGCGGACTTCGTCGGGCTGTCGGTCGCCGACGCGCAGGCCAAGCTCGAGGCGCTGAACCTCACCTCCCGCGTCGAGGACGGCGACCCCGCCCCGAAGCCCGAGCAGGCGAACACCGTCCAGTCGATCAGCCCCACCGGCAGCCTGGCGCCCGGCTCGCTCGTCGTGCTGCAGCAGTACACGGCGCAGCCGACGGTCAACCAGCCGAACTCGGCGTCCCCGGGTGCGGTGTCCGCCGACGGCGTGGTGACCTTCAGCTGGGCGGCGGCGACGTGCCCGACCGGGTACACCGTGTCGTCGTACGCGTACACGATCACCGGCGGCAAGGACGCCTCGAGCCAGACCTCGGGCACGCTCGACGCCGACCACCGATCGGTCACCGTGCAGATCGACAAGATCGACACCTCGGCCTCGCTGAGCTACACCGTGACGTGCGGCAACCTCGCGGCGTCGGCGGCGTCCGAGGCCGCGTCGAGCGACGCCTGGCAGGCCACGGACGAGCCGACGACCGACCCGACCGACGGCAACAACCCGAGCGCTGGCCCGCAGGACGGCAACTGACCGACCCCCGGACGGGGGCTCGCGACACCGTTGCGTAACGGTTCGGTCGAGCCCCCCGTCACCAGCGTCTCACCAGCGAAGCCTGCCGTACACTTGCCCGGACGGACATTCGGAGGAGTACGTGCCAGAAGGTGTGACCGCGGGGATCACCCTCCTCGCCAACCGCTACGAGATCGGTGACGTCATCGGTCGGGGCGGCATGGCCACTGTGCATCTGGGCAACGACACCCGGCTCGGACGCAAGGTGGCGGTGAAGCTGCTGAAGCCCAGCCTCGCCAACGACCCGGCGTTCCGCACGCGCTTCCGGCAGGAAGCCCAGGCGGCCGCCCGCATGGCCCACCCCACCATCGTCCGCGTCTACGACGCCGGCGAAGAGACGGTCACCGAGACCTCCGGCGCCGAGGTGCAGGTGCCCTTCATCGTCATGGAGTACGTCGAGGGCCGTCCGCTCTCCGACATCATCGGCGAGGGCCCGGTCGCCCCTGACGAAGCCGTGCGCATCACCGAGGGTATCCTCACCGCGCTCGAGTACTCGCACCGTGCCGGCGTCGTGCACCGCGACATCAAGCCCGCGAACGTCATGGTGACGCACTCCGGCCAGGTCAAGGTCATGGACTTCGGCATCGCCCGCGCCATCACCGACACCTCCGCGACGGTCGCCCAGACGACCTCGATCCTCGGTACCGCGTCGTACTTCTCCCCGGAACAGGCCCGCGGCGAGACCGTCGACGCCCGCACCGACGTCTACTCCACCGGTGTCGTGTTCTTCGAGCTGCTCACCGGCCGCCCGCCGTTCCTCGGCGACACCCCCGTCGCCGTCGCGTACCAGCACGTCAGCGAACAGCCCGTCGCGCCGTCGTCCCTCACGCCCGAGGTCTCGCCGGCGCTCGACGCGGTCACGCTGCACGCCCTGGTGAAGGACCGCACGCGCCGCTACCAGAACGCGGCGGAGTTCCGGACGGAACTGCAGCAGGCCGCTGCGGGCAAGGTCCCCGCGTCGACCCGCAAGCTCCAGCAGCAGGCCGCCCACGACGCCTCCACGGTGCTGTTCGGCGTGAACCCCCGGACGACCTCGAACCCCGCGGTGGCCTTCCGCGAGCTCGACGACGACACCGCCGAACACCGTCCGCAGCGCACCCAGAACCGGCCGCCCGTCGCCTGGATCTGGGTCGGCATCATCCTGACCGCGGCGGTCATCGTGGCGGTCGTGTTCTTCGTCGCGAACCTCGGTCCGGGCAAGCCTCCCGTCACGTCCTCGGTCAGCGTGCCGAACGTCGTCGGTGCGACCTACGACTCCGCGGCCTCCGCGCTCGGCAAGAAGGACCTCGTCCCCGTCAAGGTCGAGGAGAACTCCGACGACGTCGACCGGGGATCGGTCATCCGCACCGAGCCCGGCTCCGGCACGAACGTCGCGCGCAAGCAGAACGTCCGCGTGATCGTCTCGCTCGGCCCCGAGCAGGTCTCCGTCCCGGACCTCGCGGGGCAGGCGCAGGACGCAGCGCAGAAGACCCTCGAGCAGGCGGGCTTCGCCGTCGGTGCGATCAACTCCGACTACTCGCCCGACGTGCCCGAGGGCACGGTCATGAGCACCGACCCCGCCGCCTCGTCGCAGCACACCAAGGGCACGGTGGTGAACCTGACGGTGTCGAACGGCAAGGTCGAGTTGCCGAACGTCACCCAGCAGCCGTTCTCCACGGCGAACGCGACCCTCGCCCAGCTGGGGCTGAAGGTCACGCCGGCGCCGTCGTACTCGTGCATCGGTGGCACCGTGACGCAGCAGAGCGCCCCCGCCGGCGACATCGCGCAGGGCAGCACCGTGACGCTCACGTACTGCGCCGGCTCGGCGCAGCCCTCGCAGCCGCCGGCGACGGATGCACCCGCCGACGGTGGCAAGGACGGCGGCGACGACGGTCAGTGACCTGACCGCGTCCTGACGGATGCTCCGCGGCGGGAGTGCGCCGCGCCTCCCGTCCGTCGTCGTGTCAGGCTGCCTTCCCGGATGCGCGGCTCGACCCCGCCACGTCCCGACCGTCCCGCAGGGCGGTCACGTCAGTGGCGCGCCGCTGTCAGGCCCGGTGGGCCGCGATGAGCGGGTTCAGGCCCGCAGCGCGTTCTGCTGCACCGGCGAGGCCGGTCGTCTCGAGCCAGTTGCCGACCATCCGGTAGCCGCCCTCGGTGAGGACCGACTCCGGGTGGAACTGCACGCCGTACACGGGGTGCTCGCGGTGCTGCACGCCCATGATGACGCCGCCACCGGTCCGGGCCGTCACCGTGAGCTCGTCGGGGACCGTGCCGTCGACGATCGCGAGCGAGTGGTACCGCGTCGCCGTGAAGGGATGCGGGACGCCCGCGAAGAGGGGGCTGTCGTCGTGGTCGACCTGCGAGGTCTTGCCGTGCATGAGTTCCTCGGCGTGGGTGACCGTCGCACCGAGCGCCTCGGCGATGGCCTGGTGGCCGAGGCACACACCGAGCAGGGGCTTGTCCGCGTCGATGGCGGCGTGCACGGTCTCGACGGAGACGCCGGCATCCGCGGGCGTCCCGGGGCCGGGAGACAGGAGCACACCGTCGTACTCGGCGATGCGGTCGGCGATCTCGGACGCGGGGAAGGCGTCGTTCCGGACCACGTCGGTCTCCGCCCCGAGCTGCTGCACGTAGCCGTTCAGCGTGTAGACGAAGCTGTCGTAGTTGTCGACGACGAGGATCTTGGTCATGGTCGGTTCACCGTACTCGTGGGGGATGTGTGCGGCGGGCTGAGAGGCTTCCCACACCCGCGGTCACGGTAGGATACCGGCCATGGCCAAGGACAAGGACCGCACCAAGCCCGCCCGGACGACCCGAGCCGACTCGGTCGACACCGCGGGGGACCAGCCGAACCCCGTGTGGTTCAAGCCGGTCATGTTCGGTTTCATGCTCATCGGCCTCGCCTGGGTGATCGTCTTCTACATCTCGAACACCACCCTGCCGGTGCCGTCCCTCGGTTCGTGGAACATCCTGATCGGCTTCGGCATCATGTTCGTCGGCTTCCTGATGACCACGCGCTGGCGGTAGCACCCCGGCCACACACCTCCCGACGCCCGTCGCACCTGCTGGTGCGGCGGGCGTCGTCGTTCGTGCCGTTGTCCACAGTGCACTCGCCCCGCCGTGGCCCTTGTCCCCACCTCCGCGTACGTTCTCCACAGTTCTCCACACTCTCCACACACCCATCCACACCCCCGTCCCGGAGTTATCCACAGCGGAGTCCACAGTGGGGATAATCACACGCGTGTAACTCACCGCGTTCTCCACAGCTGTGGACAACTCGGTCGTGCACGTGTGGAAAAGCCTCCCGGACGCACGAACGCCCCGCCGCTGAGCGACGGGGCGTCCGGTGGTGCTGCTGTGCGGCTGTCAGCCGATCGTCACCGCGTAGCCGACGGCAGTCAGGGCGATGCCCACGACCGCGGCGGCCACGAGCAGTGCGATCTGCAGCGGACGCTGGCGGATGTTGCGGGTCCGTGCGAACACGAAACCGACCACGAAGCCGCCGATGATCCCGCCGACGTGCGCCTGCCACGAGATGTTCGTGCCCGGCAGGAACCCCACGACGAGGTTGAGTCCCATGATGACCAGCAGCTGCACGGCGTTGTTGCCGAGACTGCGCTGCAGGACGAAGAACGCCGCGAACAGCCCGAAGATCGCGCCGGACGCTCCGACCACCCACGTGCCGGGGGCCAGGAACGTCACGAGCATCGACCCGAAGATCCCGGTGATGAAGTAGAGCGCCAGGAACCGCCACGCCCCGAGCATGTTCTCGAGCATCCGGCCGAAGATCCACAGCGCCCACATGTTGAACAGGATGTGGAAGAGGCCCGAGTGCACGAAGAGCACCGTCACCGCTCGCCACGGCTGCGAGGGCAGGAGCAGCGAGTTGTAGGCGAACAGGTTCGTGAAGAACCCGCCCGAGACCTGGTCGAGCAACCAGATCGCGACCGAGACGGCGACGATCACGACCGTCGCCTTCTGGTCGAGCATTGCGAAGCGCCGCCGAGCGACCGTCAGCCCGCTGGGGCCTCCGGACGCCCGACGGTTCGCCTGGAACTGCGCACGCTGCTCACGCACGCACTCAGGGCAGTGCACCCCGACCGCCGCCGGCGTCTGGCACTCTGGGCAGATCGTCCGCCCGCAGCGCTGGCAGAGCACGAAGCTCTGCCGGTCCGGATGCCGGTAGCAGGTGTTGTTCGGGTTGTACGCCTGATCGGTCACGTGGTGGCTCAGACGTCCTCGACGTCGATGCTCTGGATGACGACGTCCTCGAGCGGCTTGTCACGGCCGTCGGTCGCCACACCCTCGATCGCGTCGACGACCGCGCGGGACTCGTCGTCCGCGACCTCGCCGAAGATGGTGTGCTTGCCCTGCAGCCACGGCGTCGCCACCGTGGTGATGAAGAACTGCGAGCCGTTGGTGCCGCGGCCGCCCTGGATGCCGGCGTTCGCCATGGCGAAGATGTACGGGTTCTG
>Ga0308160_10002008_pt1 | contig 26089 bp, 27 predicted proteins | sample PhyFR1_FD_201036 | JGI IMG/M metagenome (GOLD analysis project Ga0308160, IMG submission 201036) | Phyllosphere microbial communities from UC Gill Tract Community Farm, Albany, California, United States - DLSLF.R1 | ecosystem: Host-associated > Plants > Phyllosphere > Unclassified | place: USA... | reverse complement strand
ACGACATCGCCACGCCCTGCCTGCGCTTTGGCCAAGACCGTCGTCTCTCGACGGCCGACGGGCACCAACTGGCCCACAGGTTCGCTACTACGGGCTTGCCGGACAGCGACAGTCCGCTTTTGGCCGATTCCGGCCGTTCAGGCCAGCATAGCAGGTTGTCAGGTTGCAAATCCAACGGTGGCCGCGACAGGCCGGAATCGACCCGAAGCAGTCATTCCGAAGCAGTATTCAGCACAGCTAAAACCTTGGCTCCTGGATACGAATGACGCTCGGGATAAGCATGCCGGTGGTAGCTCCAGTAACTCGTCATTCGGCGTCCAAGTGTCGCCAGATATGCAGAGTTCTCCGATGCGAAAGCCCGCAGCGTTGCAGGGCTGTGCTCGCCAATGACGTTAGCGACGTCCTCGACAATCTCAACAACGTATTCGCTAGCAAGCTGAAGAAAATACGGCGTAAGCCAGGGGGCTTCGTATTTCCCCAATTCCCGAAGACATTCTTGACGCAGATAGCCGTTGTAATGGCGCGTCCCCAAGCACAGGAGTATGAGTCTAGCTACAGTCTGCAACTCCCTTAATTGCCGACGTAATAGTTCAGGATCGTAGTAGACCCGATAAGGTATGCAAAGCGCTTCACCCTCCACGTTGACCGTGAACGCATAGTTGGGCGGATGCCACTCTCCGATAGTCACGGAGGCAACAGCATCACGCACGGCGGCGCGCAGCCTTGACGGGAATGCCATAGCTTCATCACATCTGGCTTCACAACGGACGAGAAACATCAGAATCCTTCATCAATCATGCTGGCTAAAATCATCTCACTGCTGTGCTTTCAAAGGGCCGCTTTTGGCCGAAATCGGCCGGTCACTGTCAGGCTGGTTTCGACCCTATTTCGGACGTCTGCCGACAGCTTTGAGAGAACAACTGGCTGGGCTGCATGCACGGTTTGACGCACTTATCCGCGCTGCGCTGCTGCACTACAAATTGTTAGGACAGAACCGGAAAGCAGAATGGGCCATAGCGCACTGGTGTCACCGAAAAATAGTGACACGATCGCTCCTCCGGCTGTGGCGGCCATCGCTCGCGGCCAGCGCTGGGTAGGAAGGTGGAAGATAAGGTAGAGCGCGATGATCCCTATCAGTGCGAGTGAAACGACCCAATTCCAAGCTACGTTTGCCATGTTGAATCAACATTGATCCGAAAGACAAGCATGATACGTGGAGCTTGAACATGAAAGGTCACACAATTTCACGCTGATCAACTTGGTCCGCTGCGAAAGACCGCTTTTGGCCGAGTTCGGCCGGTCGAGCCAGCAAAGCAGGTTGCTGCCCGGTTGAAAATTCAACGGTGGCCGCGACATGCTGGTACCGACCCAAAGCAGACGTTCAAATTTTTCAGGACAGGACCGCTAGCTGATTTCATCTTCGACAGCAACAACAGCTTGTGATGTGACTTTCGCTCTAATGCTCCCGCCGGAGGTGGCCCCAAAGTAGCAATCGATAGTCAGGTGCCGGCCATTTGAAAACCGCAGCTCAATGTGCGAATCACTGGCGGCATTAAGCTTGACCGTTTCGCTGCTTCCCGGAGACAAATCGCCAAGCGTATAGGATCTACCAGTGACCTCTACAACAACCCCGCGGAGCGCTTCAGCCCCTACATTGGTAAGCGTAAAATCCACTCCCCCTGATTTTGCCACCCAATACACAATGAGTAGTGCTAACGGTACGATCACTAGAATTTTTTTCATTGGCTAAGCTCAGTAGGGATAGGAAACCAACGGGCAAACATCCGCCCCTGGGCGAACTCGGCCGTTCGCGTAACCTTAGCAGGTTGCCCGGCTGGAAAAGTCACAGACTATCTCAACAGGCAGCCATCGACCCAAAGCGGCCTCTCGCGCGCGGTTGGACAGCACAGTGCAGGTGCGGTTGCTCCCGCTTAAATTTGTGTTGTCTCGCAGTGTTGTTTAGGGAGCGGAACGTCGCTTCACAATTCCACTGAGGCTCATTTTGCGTCGGTGAACAACACCACCGATGTCGTTCTCGCTGGCCGCCAAGGCACCCCCAGATAGCCGCTGGGACTAAGCCAGGCCCCATTTATGGCGAGGAATCAAGCTGGCCGCTGCGTTCCAAACGCTTGTAGCAAACTAGAGAGTATCCAACGGGAATCAGCGCTGCGGCGGCAAGGAACGCGACCGCAACTCCTTCTGGCAGTCCAGAGATCAATGTAGCGACGGCCAGCAGCGCGCAGATGACGATCACCTTGCCGCCCATACGGTGAGTTCGGTACCACACCTGTTCGGAGGTGAGTGTCCAGGGGGTGCGAATGCCAAGCCAGAAGTTGCGGCGCAGTTTGCCCATCAGATTGCCCAACAGGACCAGGCCAAGGGCTACGGCGCCCAAAACCCAGCGAGTCGACACAGTAGAGCCGTTGAACGCACCCCACAACAGACACAGCGGCAGCAACGCAACCAAGCCAACAATAATGTTGGCGGCAGTCCACCACGCGCTAGCAAACAACTCCGTTTCGAAACGGCGCGGCGACAGCCTTGGCAGCAGCACAAACAGCAGCGTGAGGCCAAGCGGCACAAAGGCGAAACCGAGTGCCACGGTAGGGGGGCCCCAGCCGTCCACCTGACCTTGGGAGTTGAAATGCACGGGGATTCGATCGGGAAGTTGTCCGTACATTGCCAAGGTCAGCACGATTGGTACCAAGCTGATTGCAAGACACCACATGATTTTCTTCATTATGTCCTCTTCCCTTCTTCATCGTTAAGCAGGGCCATTGCCCACACCACCACGTCTTCAAGTACGCTGGTGTTAAGGCCATACCAGATGGTCTGACCAGAGCGGCGGCTAACAATCAACCCGGCTTCCTTGAGCACTGCAAAGTGGTGTGACATCGACGGCTTGCTGACGTTGAAGCAGGCAGCTAAGTCCCCGGCCGTCATCTCACCTTGGCGCAGCCGGCGCAGGACCTCGCGCCTGGTCGGATCGGCTAAGGCCTTGAATATGTGATCTGTGCTGGACATTTTTCGTAGTTCATCTAATTAGATGATTGACTAAATATTAGGGCCTCACATACCCTTTGTCAATACGAGAATGCGTACCCACGTAGAGCTGTTCGGCCGCGCACTTGCAAGCCCGTAGGCGTGGTATTGGGAGAAGGTATGGCAAGACGCTTACCGATCAGAGCAAGCTTGCGGCATTGTTGCCAGCGCTGCACCTATAGCGTTAGTCCAGCTGTTGCTTGAAACAGCGCCCGTCTAAAACTGGCCGCCATCGACCCGAAGCAATGGGATGGACTATGGGCGAAGAATATCTGAACGGCCGCTTTTGGTCGAACTCCGGCCACTCACCATAGGATGGCAGGGGCTCAGAGAGGGAAGCCACGGAACGTCACGACAGGCGGCGCCCACCTGCCGCAGCGGTCGCTACTGCAATCGCATCTGTCTCAACTATGCTGTGACTCCAAGCGGTACGGGATATCGCGCCCGCGTATCAGTTGGCGGCCTGCTCGAGGTCGCTGTCGCAGGCGTAGGACTCGCCCTGATCGAAACCGTTGACCGTGACATTTTTCAGGCGGCCGTACTCGTCGAATGACACATTAGCCAAGCGCTGCGGCTCGGTGCCGACGGCATAGGCGGCCCCGCTCTCGCTGAGCATTACTTGTTCGGTGGTGACCTTGTTCAAGTCAAAAGTCTGGGTACCCACCCTGAGCAGATTGCCCTCCAGCTGGAAATCGACCTTCCGTCGGCTCATGATGTCCTGACCGGCGCCAACGCAGGTCACCTTGCGTGGCTTGACCGTGAATTGCTGGGCGTAGGTTGTGAACAGGGTCTTGCCATCAAGCGGCAGCACGTCCTTCACGCCGCTGCAGCTGATGTCCTTGTCGCCGTACTTGGCTATTACGTTGTCAGTGTTGCCCGGGCCGGAATTCTGCAGCGTGAGGAACAGCTTTCCCACTTCGCCGATCAAGGACACGCCCTCGGCTTGCTTGCCAGGAGGCATGCGCAGCAAGGTTGCCTTGCCCTCGTGCAGATTGGCGCTGAAGGTGCCGATAGTCACCGCGCCATTGCTGCCGACCTCTACTTCTGTTGCCACCGGCTTCATCTGCAAGCCTTCTGTACACTTCCCGCCGAATCTGCCTTGCAGGGCACCAGCGATCGGCTGCCAGTAATCGACCTTCGGCAGTGTTGGTTCGGCCTGCTCGACGGCTTCTGCGACCTTAGCCTGCTCTTCGGTAGCTGCCTGTTCAGTCTCGGGCTCGCGGTCATCAGTAGATTTGCTGCAAGCAGTAACGCCGAGAGCGGCGACAATCAGCAGGAGTGGAAGAACAGGAGGGCGGTGCGGACGCATAGGCTGTAAGTTGAGATTTAAGCAATGATTGCAGATCATATCCGAAACGGATACGCGTGATAAGCCCAACCGTACACTGGATTGCGTCGTCAGAAAAGCTGCCAGCCTGCTGTCGCCCCTCGAACAAGGCCGTCTGAGTGCCGGACAATGAACGCTGCACGAGATCCAGCTTCCCCGAACAGCAGTTCGTAGATTTCGCTTGAAACCACAGAACCATTAGGGAGTGGCCCAGCGACTTGTTGCTAAATCGTACCGAACCCGACCGTTCAGTCGAAGAACCTGTAACCGTTCATTGATCGTTGTATCCGCACTATCACTTGGCGAAACCTCGGCTCGTCGAATATTAAGACGCAATACTTGATCACGAACAGCAGGAATTTCAGATAGTTCACTCCGCCGCGTTTCATCGTGCATCATTTAGCATATCTGCATAGTAGGTACAGGTGGATCTAACCGGTGACAGTCCGCTCCTGGCCGAACCCGGCCGCGCAGGCGAACATAGTAGGTTGCCAGGTTGAAATTCCGATGGTGGCTGCGACAGGTCGGAATTGGCTGAACTCGGCCATTCGCGTCATCTTCGCAGACTGCTGGGCTAGAAAAGTGACTCCTTGTCTCGACAGTGGCTGTCGACTCAAAACCGACCTGCCAACTGCCTGCAAAGAGATAGAGACCTCAGCCGTTGCTGACCCGCAATTGAACCTGCTGAGTATGCAAACGGGGTTACACTAGCGCATCTATTAAGGTAGCCAATGAATCACGAAAACTTTGAAACCGACCGCCTTGGATTGTTCGTCACCCAAGTGACAGACTACGCCATCTACATGCTCACACCTGAAGGAGTAGTGGCTAGCTGGAATGCAGGTGCCGAACGATTTAAGGGCTATTCTGCTGACGAAATTATCGGTCAACATTTTTCGCGTTTTTACACTTCAGAAGATCAGGTTGCCGGGACACCCCAGCGGGCCCTGCACACCGCGCTAACTACCGGCAGATTTGAAGATGAGGGCTGGCGAGTACGCAAGGACGGAACATTGTTTCGTGCCAACATTGTGCTCGACCCGATATTTGGTACTGAAGGCGAGCTGCTTGGGTTTACAAAAATCACGAGGGATGTGAGTGAGCAGTACCGTGTACGAGAAGAGCTGCACGCCAGCGAAGAGCAGTTCCGTCTGCTTGTGCAGAGCGTCACTGATTACGCAATTTACATGCTGTCTCCAGCCGGTCTCATCACAAACTGGAATGAAGGCGCTAAGCGCATCAAACGTTTGTCTCTGGAAGATGTAGTTGGTACTCATTTTTCTCGCTTCTACACTGAAGAAGAGCGTCTCAGCGGCTTGCCGGAGCAAGCGCTTCGCATTGCACGCGACGAAGGGAGATTTGAGCGGGAAGGTTGGCGTATACGAGGCGATAGCACAAGCTTCTGGGCTCATGTCGTAATCGATCCAGTATTTAATTCGGATGGCACGCTGATTGGTTTTGCCAAGATCACACGCGATGTGACCGAGCGGTGCGAGGCCTCGCTCGCTCTGGACCAAACCCGCGAGGCTCTCCACCAGGCCCAAAAGCTTGAGGCGATAGGCAAACTCACTGGCGGTATCGCCCACGACTTCAACAACCTTTTAAGCGTCATCATCAACGGCATCGACCTGCTGAAGACGACGCCTAATCCTACGCAGCAGCGAAAGATTATCGACAGTATGGAACGTGCTGCGCAACGAGGCTCATCCCTGACGAGCCAGCTACTTGCCTTTGCCCGCCAGCAGCCGCTCGAGATCCAGAGTCACGACGTCAATCGCGTCATCGGTACTTTTGAAGCTGTGCTGCGCCGTGCAATTCCAAGCACCGCAAAATTCAGGATCAAGAAGGCCCCTGTTGGGAGAGTGTTGACCGACATCTCTCAATTTGAATCTGCTCTATTGAACCTGGTGATTAACGCGCGTGACTCGCTTGGCGAGCATGGCCTCATTACGCTCGAGACCCAAGGAGTGGTCATTAGCGAGGCTGGGATCAAGGATATTCCGCCAGGAGAGTACGTTGTCGTGACTGTTGCCGACGATGGTTGCGGCATGTCTCCAGAGGTACAGGCGCGAGCGATGGAACCCTTCTTCACCACCAAACCTGTCGGCAAAGGTACCGGACTAGGACTGAGCCAGGTGTACGGACTCATGCAACAGACGGGTGGCGTTCTCGATATCCAGTCTGCGGTTGGGGAAGGAACGAGGATCTCAATGTACTTTGCGGCGCAAACAACTGCTGATGTGACCGCACATCCGGACGCGCAGCCAATGGAAAAAGTACTGGTCGTAGATGACCAGCCAGATGTCTTGGATATGGCGGTTACCCTCTTCTCCAATCTCGGCTATGACGCCCTCGCTGCAAACTCCGGGACTGAAGCTTTGAATTTGCTCAAGCAAAATCAGGACATCAAGGTCTTGTTCAGCGATGTAGTCATGCCAGGCATGGATGGTGTGGCCCTCGCGACTGCGGCGAAAGAACTGATGCCGCACCTGAAGGTAATCCTCGCGTCGGGTTACATGAGCGGATCTCTTCGTGAAAAATTTGGTGAGGCGTTGACCGACTTTGAGGTCATCGCAAAACCATATCGCTTGCCTGATCTCATCAAGCGACTAGGATAGTTCTCTGTTGTTGAAGTGCGGTCGAGAGCCGTGTCATCTGTACGCTCACCTTCCCGTTCATATCTGCTCGAGCATCAGACCCTATCGGTTCGATCCTTGACCAAAGCGCATAGTTGCACGCAGCTGGCGGGCGCAGAGGAGTCCTTGTCACCGTCCGCTTTTGGCCGAAACCGGACGGCCGGTACAGCATCACAGGTGTCCTGTAGCCAAGTCCATCGTGTGGAGACACGACCGTCTACTGCGGGTCTTACTGCTTAGACCTTCGTGTCGTCTAGGCTCTTTCCAGCGGCAAGCCAATCCTTGACCCAACCAGGTTGACGACCGCGACCGCTCCACTGTTTGGTGGAGTCATCTGGATGACGAAATTTCGCCTCCCGTGGTTCGGATTCACGTTCTTTCGATCCTTTTCCTGCAAGAAGCTCGTTGACTGAAAGGCCTGCAGCGCGGGCAATATGAAGAATTTGCTCCCGCGCCTGGTTTATGCCTAGAAAATGACGTTTTTTAAGTTCTTCAATAATTTGTGCTTCGAGCGTACGCAACTGGGGCAGGGAGTACTTTGATAGTTCTTGCATGATGTTCCTGAAAAGGTTAAAAATAGTTTGCAACGATCATACTCGATTCGAGCCCAATATTCGGCAGGCTTCCCTGTACAGATACATGATGTAACAAATGCCGCTCTGCCAAGCCTAACCAAAAAATAAATTTGGAGGAGCATTAAGATAATGCTCTTTATCAGCCAAGCATTTATCAATTTAGCCGCTTGGTGATCTCCATCAACAGGACCCGGTCACGCAAGTGCCAGTATCTGATTATTCCTAGTAATTCCGCGTCGATCACTCCAACTCCCACTCACTGTGATGGGCAGGATTGTGTCTCAAACGTGGGTCTTTTGATGTAAATTATGCGACCAAGTGGGTCAGTTTGGATACAAATCTGCCTGCTAAACATTATGGATATAGAAGAGAGTGTGAAACTTGTAATGTTTCGCTTTCTTTAAGAATCGGAGCCAAATCTAGCGAAACCCGGATCGAGTTTATAGCATGCAGAAGCTCTTCGATATTTACCATTTCAGCATGACGGACCTTTTTAAATATATAAATAATTGCGGTTAAAGCTAAAAAAATTGTGGTGACCACTAAGGCGCATAGTGCCCATGCCGACGGCATAATATATTGTTGCTGGATAAGTGCTACACCTACGCCACCGACGTTTTTCGATGCGTTTTTTGAGGCATTGATAAATTCAACAATATTTTGGGAAGAATTTTCTTGCATTGCATTAATGACCGCTGCGAACGTTAAAACGCTTTGGCAAGCTAAGGCTATAACGGTAATAAAAATAATTAATGAAATTCGCAGAACTATGAATTGAGAACGTTGTGCGAAGCTAGCAGTTTCCCAGTATAGGGATAAACGAGCAAGACGCTCTAGGAATTTTAGGTACCTACGTGTCTTTCGAGTGTCATCAATAATGAAACGCCTAGCTTGACCCCAAGTCTTTAAAACAGCCCAAGCGACAGAGGCCGTTATTATTGTCGCCAAAATAGATCCAATAGACCCTAGTAATACATTATGAGTAGCATTCGACGAATCGAACCATGAGAACAAGATATGATTAATCCATGTTGTGTTGAGCATAAAACCTTTGAAACGTAAAAATTAATTATTTATTTTTATATGAATGTCGTCTTTCAAACTCGAAGCTTCAATAGAAGTGTCGGAACAATAATTGGTTTCCGGTAACAAACGCGTCTACTATCTAATGTTAGTTTTCGGCCGAAAGCAGCCTGTCGCTTAATATTAATGCATTGCTCACCCATGTTTTAAAAAAACTGCATCCTCAGATTGTTTCCGAATCGGCTATACACTAACCTGACGTCAGGGCAGCAGAGGGCCACCCGTCAAAATAGGGTGGCAAAGCGGATTTTTTGAAAGGCGACATGAATAGTCATAGAGGCTTTCCTGAAATGTTGAGGTCATTATAATGCTCTGCCAATAAATTCTGATAGGCCCGGAGAAATTGGAGATTTCGTGGCCATGAGCCCCGGAGAGATTGCCTGAAGATTAATCTTTATATTTTTGTTTAGTTGACAAAACCAATGCGAGTTTTTGGCCTTCCGGTCATCGGCAAGTAATTCAAGCCACTTCATTAAAAAAGCGATTGCAAACTTGCCGCGATGTCTTGATTGTGCCTCCATACCTTCAAAATCGCTATCGTGCAATGCAACTTCTTCGGCTGTTGGCTCTCGTTCAAGCTTGATAAAATCGGCAGGTGTCATGCCGGTTCCAGCGACGCTTGAAATGTTAACCGTCACGAACTCGGAAATTTTCTTCGGAATGCTACCGGTGATATCGATCTTAAGACGACGAGCAAAAAATATTCGGCGATTGACTTCGCGCATACATGTGAGGAAGTCATCATAAAGCTGCTCGAACGAAGCTTGGATATCGCGGCGCAAGCTAGGCTGAGCATCGCATCCTAATTCATTCGTTAACAATTCTTGAAGCACTCCTGATTCGACTAAATAATTTTCGACGGAGTATGAGTCAGTCATAAATAATCTATCGGAAGGAGGCGAGCCCTGTGCATCATCAAAATCGCGGTCAATAACAAAGAGTACGCCTTCCGCTAAGTTATTCAAGTCGGCCTCGACTGCTGCTTTTAATTCCAGCACTTTCCGTTTGCCACCACAGGAAAATGGTTCGTACTTAATCTCTGGGTTTATTCGCCGGATCCACTGTGCATAGATAGATTTATCATCCTTTCCTTCTAGTGCAATGATTAATGTACCTTGTACTGCCGAGCGAAGCTTTGCCAGCTCCATTTTCAACACAGCCCTTCGATCCCTAGCTCGAACCATCCCCTCCAAATATTGGTCACTCATCAGTGAACTCGTCCTCTTGTGGATCAACGTTGGTCTTGAAACTGACGCTCAGCGATTTGGCATAAGGCTCCAGCTCGTTATCGAAAACAAAAGGAGAGTGTGTTATCGCGATGACTTGCGTGCATGACGGCGCCACTAGAATATCTTCCAAAATCTTTCGCTGCCATTCAAGCGATAACGACAGTTCTGGCTCATCGATAAGAACAATCTTTTTTCCTTCATAAAGATATAATCGTGCAAATAGCGAAATCATCTGTTTCTCTCCAGAAGACAGCGCATCGACCGGAACGTTTCGGTTTCTTATGACACTTCGCACTCGGACCTGAAGAGTTTTTTTGTCTAGGTGAAGGTACTTTGAGTCGGACAAAACATTTGGTCCCAATATATCAAGATATTCTATATTTTCCTTGTCTTCTTGCAAATACGCATTGCAATTATTAACAAACTCTTCCACCATTTTTTCGACGTCTCGGGTTGCAACTATAACCTTGTTCAGTTTTCCAAGGAAATACTGGAGGAATTTATTAACCTCTTCTGAACTCCCACCCTCATTATAAATCTTGTCAGTATCTGGAAGTATTACATTATCATAATGAGAATAACGGTATCGATTATCGTTACTTCTTAGGCGAGAGAAAAACAGGTTAAGCGATTCTTTGTCTGGTCGCGATGAGTCAGTCGATCCTTCTCGCTCGAATGTGCCATCAACTAATTCACTTATGATGTTGGCGCTAATCTCGCGGTAGCCCAAATTGGATGACGCTTGGACTTGATTGTTCAATTCTGCCAAGCGGTCCGTAATGTCTCCAAGGCCAAAATATATATCGCTGCTGAAGAGTGCACGACGAGGCAGACCGAGCTTAGATTGAATACTAGGTTCTTTTCTGTAGCTCTCCCGTGCGCGGGCATCCTTGTTCGCGGCTAATGGCAGTTCGATGCGACGGTAGGTTGGCAAGTAGACGATCTCTACACCAGCAGTAGCTTGTCTGATTTTGTCTGAAAGGTGAGATAATTTCGCTAGTTCGCGTCGGCGATTTGTTAGAAGTCGATCGCAAAGCTTTTTTGCTTCAGCTCTGTTATATGACATCTTCTGGCAAATCGCTGTGAAAACACTGGATTGATCAGCGTCATACAGCTTGTCATCCCGTATATGTTTATAATCGCCTAGCAGGTAATCAGAAAATTCGAGCGGATCTATGCCAAATCTTTGTGCGTGAGCATATAATTCCGTGTTGGCCCCTACAATTGATAATTGGCTGAGATCGTGTTTATTGAGGACGAGAGGCTCATTAATTCCGCGCAGCCTGCAGGTGATTTTGCTAAATTCTATATCTACTAGGCGATGAAATTCGGTGCGAAGAAAAGCATTCAGTGCGCCGAGCAATGTTGTTTTCCCGGACCCATTTCTTGCAATCAATACTGTTGCCGCATACGTTGACTCAAGATTTAAAGTACGGTAGCCATACAGATCTTCAATCTCGAATTTTTCCACTAAAGCCGGCTGTCTAGCAGCGTAAGCGGCAGCCGTTTGCTTAATTGTCAGATCACGCATTTTCGTCATTGTCATCCTTTCATGGGCGCACATTTCGGGTGCTTTCAGTCTATCCCACCAATGTCAAGACGTACACATTTTGTTATCTAGCGGCATTTTTCGCTGGCAGAATTTCACCGTTTCTGAACAGGGCATTTTCGCCGCCCACGTCAATGTTCAAAAAATATCTTTTTTGACTTATGAACATGTTCGATTGTATGATGAACCTTATTGAACAGGTTTGAACGAGTGTGAATTAGTTCAGATGCCTGAAAGGTGCATAAGGAGCAACAACATGGCAGTTTTCGGATATGGTCGGGTCAGCACCAAGGAACAGACGACGCAGAACCAGCGCCGCGAGATCGAAGCGGTCGGCTACAAGACTGACTACTGGTACGCCGATGAGGGAGTGTCGGGCAAGGTCTCGGCGGCCCAGCGCCCGCAGTTCGCCAAGATGCTCAGCCAGATCCGCGACGGCGAGACGTTGCTGGTGACGAAGCTCGATCGCCTCGGGCGCGATGCCCAAGACATCGGTGCCACGATCAAAGCGCTGGCCGCGCGCCGCATTGTGGTCATCGTCCTGCAGCTGGGCAAGCTCGATCTGACCAGTGCCGCCGGCAAGCTCATGCTGAACATGCTGGCTGCCGTCGCCGAGATGGAACGCGACCTGCTGGTGGAACGCACCCAGTCCGGCCTGGCACGCGCGAAGGCAGAGGGCAAGACCCTGGGCCGCCCAACCAGCACGACCAACGAACAGCGCGAGGCAATGACTAGGCAACACCAGGCTGGCGAATCGATCAGCGCACTGGCGCGCACCTTCGGCATCTCCCGCGCCAGCGTCATGCGCGTCGTGAAGTCAGCCGCCAGCATCCAGTAAGGGGAACGACATGCGCCGCACTTACAAAATCCAACCTCGCCCTGCCGACTTGGGAGGAGGGTGGCACCTGAAGCTGTATGAGAACAACCAGGAAGCCGGTGGTGGCATCTACCCGATTCTGGAGGAAGAGCCGCACGCCGGCATGGAATGGTGGAATGGGCTCCCTGAAACACGGCGTGCGCACTGGCTCGTGATGGCTGCGTCAGCTATGCCGGCTGCGGCGCGCCATGCTTATCTGCTCGCGCAGGCTTACAACGATGCTATGGGAGAGGGCGAGTCCTGGTCAGCTTGAAACCTAACGCTCCTGCGAAAGATCCCGCGATCGATGCATTACCGACACCGGATATGTTCGCTTGATCCAGCTGCTGGCTAGCGGCGTCCCGTTCTCGCCGGCGACCCTCTGGCGCAAAGTAAAGGCCCAGACCTTCCCGGCGCCGGTGAAGCTTTCCGCCGGCATCACCGCGTGGAAGGTCGAGGACGTGCGTGCCTGGATGGAAAATCAGCCGATCCAATTTTGCATCGACCGACCCATCAGCGAGGGAGGCGGGTTGGTGATCGATGATGCGCTGATCGAAAAACTTGCCGCCGCCCTTGCTGCACAGCTTCCGTCAACCATCCCGATCGAGATCGACCTGTGGGACGTAGACGCGATCGCGCGTCTGTTGAAGCGAAACGAGAGCCAGGCGGCGTGCGCGTACTGGTCCAATTAGGACGGCGCCGGCGCCATCTCTGGTTCCCCGCTATGCTCCGCGTAGCGCCGTTGGAATTTGCACAAATTAATCAAGAATTGGAATAACTATGCCGTCGTTTTTCGTCGAGGAAGGGCCCCAACTATCAGACTTGGACCGTTGTGATAAGCAGCGGCTTGTAGAAAGATTCAATGCAGCTATCGGGGTGCCAAATATTAAAGAAAAGGCGTTTCAACAAGCGTTTATTGCTGGATCAATTACTTCTGAAGAGGCCTCTGCTTACATTTGGTTCGCAGAGCATATGATCTCTGCCGCGAATAAGCGTGAGCATTGACTCCTAGGTACAAAGACCATCCAACGTGCTGATCTTTTCCTGAGCTCGCGCGGACGATTCCACACTGACGCGCTCGCCGCGTATCTGTCCCGAAACCCAGCATTCAAACGCGAGGCGGCAGCCGGGGGAACTCTGTCACGCAGGGTTCGTCCTCGAGCTGCGCGCGGATGGCTTGCAAGACGTCGCCCTGCGGGCCGGGTAGGGTACCCAGGATGCGCTGCAGCTGGTCAACGTACAGTGCCAGCGCACGGAAGCGCTTCACCTCCCAAAGCAGTGCGCGCACGTCGACGCTCCCTGGGTTTCGCTCTTGGATAGCCACCAGGTCAGCGCGGGTAAGCGGCGGCTTGAATCGCATGCGAGGATTACTGTTCATCCATACAGTGCATCAGCGGGTCAATGCACCCTGCCTAATTTTGGCCGAGCTCGCGGACGAGCGGCACGCCCTGCCATACTCAGCCTATGGACCAACGAACCGACCACCTTACTGCCACCTATGTCGACTTGGCCTTCAATGTAGCCATCACGTTTGGGCTAGAAGCCGGCATGCGCGTACTCCAGCACAAAACGCCGTTGCTCGTGGTGCAGCGCGTGTTGATAGAAGGTGGGCCGCAACGCGGTGGACAGGCCCATCGTGCGACCGACTCACCGCTACAGGCGTAAATTGATTTGGTATTCAATTAGCACCAATCAAGATGAAAACTGAACAGCGGGTTGACCAAGTCACAGCAATGCTTTTGGACGCAGCGGCGAATGCTAACAGGGGGCGAAGCTCTTTCCTTCCCGCGCTTGAAATGCTTCGCCTCGGGATCTCCCCAGAAACACTTACGCGAGTGCTGACCCAACCCACAAAACGCCGCGCGTATGTCAACTCGGAGAGACATGACGTCTGGGTACGTAGCGAGCTCAGCTAGCCCTTTTTTGGACACGGTTATGTCCACCCTCACGCCTGCCTGCGCACGCCCGCGCCTGCCTGCGTAATGGTGCAATATTTCCACCTCACGTGCATGCGCGCGCACATGCGGACGATGCGTGCAATATTTCCACCCTCATGCGCGTGCATGAGGGCACACGATGCGTCGGTTATTTCCACCCTCACGCGCGCATGGCAAATTTGTTGATTGTTACTGAGTCCATGTATCCTAGCTGTCGGCTGTTTCCGGAAGGGGATGGCTCTACCAATCTCATAGGTCCGGAAATTGCCAATGACATCAGCTCCAGACTTCGCCGCTCTCTTCAACGCCACACCTGCAGCCTGCATGGTAATGGCCCCAGATTTCACTATCGTAGCCGTCAATGACGCTCATTTAGAAGCCACGGGGGCAATACGTGATGATATTGTCGGACGAGACATTTTCGACGCATTCCCTACCAACCCGGGCCATATGGATGGCGATGGCGTGTCCAACATACGCGCATCGATGCTCCGCGTGCTGCAGACTAAGCGGCCTGATGCCATGCCGATCCAACGGTATGACGTGCCGATCCAGGGCCAGCCCGAGGCTGGATTTACGGTACGTTACTGGAAGCCAGTTCATATCCCTGTACTCGACAACTCTGGAGAGATGGCCTACATCATTCAGCACGTTGAAAACGTCACACGAATGATGAGCGATACGGCGCATGCTGATGAGATGCGCGCCGAAATCACAACTCAAGCAAAGGAGATCAATAGTCTGCTCCATGTGACTGATTTGTTTGAGCAGGCACCAGCGTTCATGGCGATGCTCAGTGGTCCCGAGCACCGAGTTGAGTTCGTCAACAAAGAGTATCTGAAACTGATTGGTTACCGCGACATCGTCGGTAAGACCATCGCCGAAGGCTTGCCTGATGCGAGCACTCAAGGCTACGTTACGCTTCTCGACCAGGTATATCTCAGCGGCGAGGCTGTTTCAGCCAGAAGCTCCAAATACGAGGTTCAGGCCACACCAGGCGGCCCGATCAACGAGCGCTATGTCGACTTCGTATTCCAACCGATTCACGACGTCCAAGACGTGCTAATAGGGATTTTGGTGCAGGGCCTAGACGTTACTGAACGAGTGCGCGAAGAGAAACGCCGCAATGCCCTGATTAGGCTTACTGACACCGTGCGCGATCTTAAGACGCCTGAAGAAATCATATTCCAGACCTCGCTGATTCTCGGCGAGACGCTGGACGTAAGCCGGGTCGGCTACAGCACCATCGATCTAGAAACTGAAACACTTACGGTGACACGCGACTGGAACGCGCCCGGAGTAACATCCTTGGCGGGCACCCTAAATTTACGCGATTACGGTTCCTTTATCGACGACATGAAGTTAGGCAAGTTCATAGCCATCGGCGACGTTAGCAGTGATTCTCGAACTAGCGCAACAGCGGCGGCCCTGCAGGAACGAAGTGCTGCAGCCTTTATCAACGTGCCGGTTAGGGAAGACGGGCGCCTGGTAGCAGTCATTTTCGTTAACAACGCCGTTGCACGAGACTGGCTGGCGGAGGATCTGGACTTTATTAAAGAAATTGCGGAGCGGACCAGGACTGCCAGCGAGCGAATAAGAAGCGAGATGGCAGTGCGCTTGAGCGAGGCGAAATTCCGCACAATCACTGACGCAATGCCGCAGATGGTCTGGTCAACTAGGCCGGATGGCTTCCATGACTACTATAACGACCAATGGTACCGCTTTACTGGCATCCCCTATGGGTCTACTGACGGTGACGGATGGAATGATCTCTTCCACCCTGACCAAAAACTGTTGGCTTGGGAAAAATGGCGCAACTCATTGCGCACCGGTGAGACCTATGAGGTTGAATATCAGTTGCGTCACCACTCCGGCCAATACCGCTGGGTACTGGGACGAGCACAACCACTACGCAGCGAAGATGGGGAGATTGTGCGGTGGATGGGTACGTGCACTGACATCCATACACAAAAGCAGTCCGAGGAGGAGCTGCGCCGCGAGAGCCTGCGCAAAGACGAATTTCTGGCTATGTTAGCCCATGAATTGCGCAATCCTCTTGCCCCCATCAGCGCTGCAGCGCAGTTGATCAAACTCCCCGGAGCTGACGCCAAGCGGATCGCACATGCTGGTGAAATTATCGCGCGCCAAGTTAAGCACATGGCGGCTCTGGTTGACGACCTGCTCGATGTGTCGAGAGTAACACGCGGATTGGTAGAAATCGAACAGACCAGCCTTGACCTGAAAAGCGTTGTGAACGGTGCGATTGAACAGATCCAGCCGTTTATCCAAGCTCGCCGCCACGAATTGCTATTGAGAATCACGCCGCAGCGTACAGTGGTCTGGGGCGACCGGACCCGGTTGATTCAGGCCGTGTCGAACATACTCAACAACGCGGTCAAATACACACCGCCAAACGGCCGTATCGAGATTGCACTCGAGGTGGTGGAAGGTCAGGCGCTTATTAGAATAACTGATAACGGAGTCGGCATCGCGTCGGGACTATTGCCCTCGGTATTTGACCTATTCACACAAGCCGAACGCACACCAGACCGGGCACAGGGCGGCTTGGGTCTCGGCTTAGCGCTAGTCAAAAGCATCGCCGACCTTCATGGAGGTACCGTCCGTGCAGAAAGTGAAGGGGCTGGTATGGGAAGCAACTTTACACTTACGCTGCCATTGCTGGCTGAAGACGGCGATGCACTAACCAGTACAGCCTCGCCTGAGTTCGAACACAACGGTACGGGCCTGCGGGTACTAATCGTCGACGACAATCGTGACGCCGGTGCCATGCTGGGCTATATGCTTGAAGCGGCCGGCCATGTCGTTCAGGTCGAGGAAGATGCTGTCAGTGCGATACGGACATCTCGGGAGTCCGATTTCGAGGTATTTATACTGGACATCGGACTCCCTGATGTAGATGGTTATGAGCTGGCGCGACGTTTACGGGCCGATGTAGGCACTGCAGGTACCACCATCATTGCTATGACAGGCTATGGTCAACCACAGGACCGCGTGCTTTCGAACGCTGCCGGTTTCGATCACCACTTCGTAAAGCCGGCTGATCAGCAAGAACTGTTGCGCTTACTTTCTAACCTAGCGGTCCAAATAAGAGGAAATTCTATTAACTAGCATTTGTCCCTGGGCCCGTGTAAAAGGTCGGACTTTAATCTTACTGTTGATAAAATACGTTATCAGCAGTACTAGTCGTGCCACACATATTGGCAAGATAGCACTTTTTTCCGCGATTTACGGGGTGCTGCACAGGAGTGCCAATCTCGCCGCAATTATTGGGGCTGACTAGTTATGCACAATTTCTGTGGATAACTGGTTGGTTTATATAGCGAAAGTCGCTGCCTATGCGGGTTCCACCCCGATGCATTAGAAATAGGCAGCATTGACCACACTGGCACCTCGTCAGGATACCTTTGCTCGCTTGCTGGCAAAATATTTTGCACCTTCCTCAATGACTCGCTTGGTCTTCGCTTGCACATAGATGGCTGTCGTCGCGCTGTCCTTGTGGCCAAGCACTGCTTGCGCGACATCGATTGGCATACCGTCGGCTACGGCCAATGTGCCAAACGTATGTCTCAACGCATGCGGCGAAGCTCTCGATAGGGCGGCAAGGTCATTTAGGCTAAAGGCCTTGTCGACCGTATGATCGAGTCTCAGACGTTTAATCGAGCTCTGAAACAGTTTATACAGGCCATCTGTTGTATATCCAGATTGTGCATCTCCTTCTCGATGTCGTAACGACGCTGCAGCGTGGCCAGGAACGACTACCGGAGCAAGCAAGGCACCCTCTGCGTTTTCTGAGTCGAAATCCAGCCCACGATCCCTCCAGTGCCGGCGCAGCGCTTCGACAGTGCGACTACTAACCGGCACGACGCGATACGCGCTGCGTTTGCCAAGGACGGTCAATTCGAATACCTCTGCGCTCCACTTGCTGCACAACAAAGCAGTACGTTGGGCGCCCGCAACTTCCGCTCGCCTCAACCCGGAGTCCCCAAGCAGGAGCATCATTGACAAAGCGACACGGTCTTGGATGCGCTCAGGATGGTTACTACTTGCTTCCAAGCGTTCGATGAGCTCGTCCCAAAGAGGTTGCGCCAATGCCTTTTCGATCTGCATCCGGTTGACTGCGACGGGCACTTTGGGCAGGTCGACGGCAGACCATGGGTTGCCTGCCAGGTAGCGCACGCCCACCAAATACTCGAAAACGATTTTAACGACCAACACTGCTTGTTTTTGGGATGCCGGCGAGAGCCTAGTGTGCGAAAACGGTCGCCAGCGCGCCGACTCTCGCGGCGCACGCCCTCCGACGAAGCGCGCACTGGGCGCCTTCAAAAAATCTTTATAGCTTTCGCAGTCGGGTACCAGGACTGAAGAAAGCGGCTTACGCAGTTCCAGGATGCACCAGAATAAAAACCGTTCGATCTCTTTCGTGTAGGCACGCAGGGTGTGCGGCCGGTCACGGAACCGGTGCAGGTAGTTGTTGATCGCTTCCAGGTCGTTGGCTGCGCCGATGTAATTGAACCGGGTGTCGCGATTAAGACCTTCTGATCCGTCAAGCCAGCTTGGCGCCACTAGGCGCTCGATGGGCGCTAGAGGATTGTCGTTCTGAGAATCGACGACGATTTTCGACAGCCCCGGCGGTGCCATCAGGTCAACTGGATAGGTCGTACCAAGGGTGCGTTCATGGCGTTTCATCCAAGCATGCATCACTTTGGCCCTGTGAACGCCGATGCGACGCAGGCCGCGCCACCAGCTCGGGCCGCGATTGGTCATGATGGCCGTGAGATCGGCAAGCGTGTGAATGTGCTCAGCCTTAAGCGCCCTAGCAGTCAATGGACGAAACCACTGCGAAACCGGATGGTCCGGGTGAGGTACAGGCGCCGGCGCGTCTGCAGCCTTGATCAAGATCTCCAGTGCTCGGCTGGTGATGGAGCCGCCCTGGCGGGCACCTTGAAGAATCTCGGCCGTGGCGGGATTGTAGACGATACAGCGCTCGATCAAATCCGCGCGCATGGCTAGTAAAAACCGCTCTAGGCCCATCTCCACTTGTGGGCTGTCGTCGCTGTAGTACAGCTCGGCAATTTTCGCGATCGGAATTTTGAGGCAGTGGGCCCGTAGCGCAGTGTAGTCACTGCGGTTGTAAGTGACGGGAGCGTCCGTTGAAGCAAAAATGCCCCTGCTTGCGCAACAAAGATGCCACTTGCCATACACGGACCTCCAAGCCGTAATCGCTAACTGTAAGGACTGGAATCGACCTAGACTGTGTAAAAACGCGCGATTGTCGTATTTTTGGTTGCCCCTTTACCATTTCGGTTTCATGAATCCGCCGTGGCAGGCGCTTTCAAAGGCTGAGTCGGAGAGCTAATGTCAAAATTACGTTTTTACACACTTTACGGGCTTGCCTTGATGTAATCAGCATAAACGCTACTAATCTTGCTGGTCGTGCCTGCAGTATCGCAACATGTAGACGATTTTAGCCTTATACCAAGTGATTAAGCGCAAGCTGCTGAATGTGCCCGCAGTGCCTATCAAAGTACGCAGCAAAGCGGACACGACTCGACCTGAACGCTTGATAGGTTATTGAGGCTCGTCGAACTCGGGAAATTGCAACACCTGCCATATTGCAAACAGGTTCGCGCCATTGTTTACTGGGCAATATTTAGTAAGTTTGGTCTTGAGCTGACCGTCCATCGCTTCGACGATTTGACCAATTATCGCCGCATCGTCGTCGTTCACGATGGCAAGCGGGTGAGCCCAGCGTGGACGGCTCGGTTCGCGGTCGAACAGCAAGACTAGAAGTACGCTGAGCAGCAGTGGAAACACGACGGGTATTAGGTAGGTCCACCACGGCGACCAGACCGCACCGACCAGATAAGTCACCATAAGACTTGCCAGTATCGTTGCGCAATAGAGTTGCGGACCGCCACGCTCGAGCCAGTCCGGCGGATATGTCTTTGCTATCCTGGAGACCACGCCTCGCAAACGGATATGGTCGCCGCGTGACAGACCATTGCATGGCGGGTCAAGACTTCTCCGGCGCATGCTCATGGTTCTGCACTCTGCAACGTAACGATCAGCGCAACAACAATGGCGCACGCGATCCAGATAGACCACAGCGTTTGCGTCATGAAATGGGCACCGCGTATCTGTTGCCGAGAGCCTACGATGCCGCCGTAGGCGATCGCCAACAGTGCAGTGCGGCTTGCGATCCATGAACGCGCCGGTAGCCAGCACACGGCCAGCGCTAGAAGTCTGAGGGCCCCCGAGGCATGCTCGGCTGGAAGGCACAGACCCGGCGCCCTGTCAGCCGAGAACGCTCTGAATATGTGCACGTCGGGATGTGCGTCGCCGTAGCGTAGTAGATCCCACGGGTAATAAGATGAACTGATTTGTTTCAATGTGCTGGTTACGGACGGCACTAGGGTGGTGGGAAGCGGGGCCTTGATATAGCCATCCTGTATTTCTCCGATCACGCAGAGTCTCTCGGAGAAAACAACATGTACCGCTGTCGGTGACTAGCACTCGGTGCTCGTCGTTCACCTGAATTCACTCGAGGATATCCTTCTTCACCGGTACGTACCGGTAGGGCGCGCGATCAGCAGCCGCGTCGCAGCTTTCACGTACCGACGAGGCGTCGAGTAGGACCCAGCTGCGGCGATGGGCTTCGCCGAGAACCCGTTTCTTCGTCAGGTCGAAGCAGCGTATCGCGAGGTCGTCGGAGAGGAACAGCACGCGCGTCGGATCGGCATGCATCCAGCGCCAAGCATTCCATTCCTGCTGCGGCAGCGGCGCAAGATAGCTGAAATGGACTAGGGGCCGTTCTGCAAACAACAGGAACTGTTCCTTGAACTCGAGCATGCCCACTTCCGTTTCATGGCCAATGCGCTGTTCGAGTTTCTGCATGATTGCACGCGGCGTCCGATGTGTATTGAGGACAGGCCATAGCCCGATAGCGACGAACAGCCAGACCAACATGCTGGCCAGGGCGAGCTGTTCGAACAATGCACGTTTGCGCAACAGCAAGACGCTGCCGGACAGCGCCAGTCCAAGTACGAGCAAGCCCGGAGCCAGTACCGCGACGGCATCGGCATAGTCGTCCGCCCGGGAAGGCAGATGCTCCGGAGCAAACAGCGCGACCGTCGCGAGCAGGATCAGGAGCAGACCCATGAGTGCGAGCGCCGCACGCAGCAGAACAGTCGCCGTGCGGCGGCCTTCTGCCGGTGCCTGTTCCCATACGTAGGCGAGCGCTAAGGCAAACATCGGCAGCGCGGGAAGGATGTATACCTCGCGCTTGCCGGGGCTGATGGAAAAGAAGAGCAACACTAGCGCAACCCAGCTCAGCAGTACGCGCAGTGCGGCGCTAGACGTCCAAAGCTTCCTAATGCTGCGCAGCTGCAGCAGGAACAGCGCGGCCAGCGGAAACCACATGCTCGGCGCCGCAATTGTCAGGTAGTAGTGCCAAGGCTTGATGTGATGCCAGGCATTTGCATAGCGTTCAGCAGTTTGCCTGAGCAGGATATTGTCGCGGTAGGCCAATAGTTCCGGACTCTGGATGCGTTCGACTGCCATCCACATCGGCACCAGCCAAAGCGCCACAGTGGCCAGCAATAAGGCTGGCCCCAACCACGCGCGCCTGCACCAAGCCTGCCGCCCAGACACAGTGGCAGGGATGCGCCAGACCGCCAGCGGTATCAGCATCAGCACTGGCAGGAAACCAACACCCTTGGTCACGATGCCCAGTGCCATCGCCATCCAGCAGATGGCATACCAACCCCAGGCCGGACCGAGCAGGAAATGACGGAGCAGTCCGTAGCATCCGAGCGTGATCCAGAAGCAGACCATTGCATCGATTTGCGCGCCCTTGGCCTGTAGCAGGAACTGCGGCGTGAACGCAAGGGCAAGCACTGCCGAACGCCCGACCTTCTCTCCCCACAAGCGGCGGCCCAGGTCGAACACAAGCCACAACGTGCCCAGCCCCGCCAGCGCACTGGGCAGCAGAAAAGCAATTTTCAGCTGCCCGGTCAGTTGGTAGAAGATCGCGATTAGCCACATAAAAAGCGGCGGCTTGTCTGGATAGAACTCGCCGCCGCGTGTGGGGAACAGCCACTGGCCCGATTCCACCATTTCGCGGGCGACTTGGGCAAAGCGCGGCTCGTCTGCAGGCCAAGGGTCGCGCAGCCCAATTCCGGCGAACAGTATTATGATCAGTAGGCCAGCGATCCACGGCCACCAGCTTGCGTCTTGCCTAGAACTGGGATTTGATGGGACTTGCATGCGTTTGTCCTCGGATATCCTGTAGCCGCTGCTTGAAGCCGTGATGGTAGAGATAGAGCACGAGCGCCGTGGAGAGCACCAGCATTAGCAGGCTGATCCAGAGCTGCTGCTCGTCCTGCACGGCCAGGCCTGCGCCGACAAAACTGAACAACAGCATTTGCGGCAGGTAGCCTAGAAGGCTGCCCCAGAACACCGCCGGTATGCTCAGCCTAGCCAAGGCCACTGCGACATTGGTCGCCAGGTTGCTGCCGATTGGCATCAGGCGCACCGTGCAAATCCACAGCCAAGTGTCCTGGGCGAGTAGCCGCCGGATGAAAACGACGTGTTCGCCGCGGCGCTTGAGCATCCGCTCCATGCCGATATTGCGCACCCAGTAGATCACGAGCAGGGCGCCGAATCCGGTGAGGGCGGTGCTCAGCAGCGCACCTGCTAAGCCTCCCATCAGGTAACCGCAACTAAAGGCGAGCAGCTGGCGTGGACCACCGAGCGCGGTATAGACGACGCCGGTGATCATGAAGATAGGCCAGGCGACCGCCCAATGTCGCTCGAACAGCCGGTCTAATAGATCCATTTCGGTGAATGATCCCCACCAATGAAAATGGAGCGAGGCAAAGCCGAGCGCTAGCAGGCAGGTCAGCAGCAGCGGCTTGAACAGCAACTTTAGTTCGGTTTTCACTGCCGCACTTCCATGCGTTCGATCAGCGGCAGCTTGTTACGCCGGATTAGCCAGCTCACCCCCCACATGTCGACGATCCCGACCCACAGCCGGTTCCATGCAGTGTATTTCGATACACCAGCGGTGCGGTGTCGATGGTGAACCGGTACTACTGCGATCGCGCCGCCTAGGCGCTTGACCATCGCCGGTACAAACCGATGCATGTGGTCAAAGTAGGGCAGGCCAAGCCAAGTTTCGCGCGGCACCAGCTTGAGGCCGCAGCCAGTATCCGGTACGCCGTCGTCGAGTATAAGCCGGCGCACGGCATTGGCGATACGGGACTGAATTATCTTCCAGCGTGTGTCACGCCGGTTTTTGCGGAAGCCAGCAATGCAGAAATGCCGGTGCTTCTCTTCTAACGTCAGCCCCTGCGCTACCAGTGCCGGAATGTCAGCTGGGTCGTTTTGGCCGTCACCGTCTATCGTGATGAGAAAACGCCCGGCAGCGTGGTGCGCAGCGGTCCATAGCGCCGTGCTCTGCCCGACGCTATACGCGTGGCGGATCAGCTTCGCCGACGTGCCCGATTGCTGGCAATGTTGCAGGAACACAGATCCGGTGTCGTCAGTGCTTCCGTCGTCGACCAGCACTACTTCGTGGGAAAGACGACCGGCGAGGGCGCGATGAATCTCGTTCACCAGATCTCCGATGTTACCGGCCTCGTCCTTCGCTGGGATTAACACTGAGACGAGGAAGGCTTGCTTCTGGTTTGTTTCATCACACATGTTATTCAATCGTGTACACAAAAGATTTTCTAATGGCAATACGACGAGCATACGGCCGAGTCAATATTAGATTTAATATCACAATATTTTGTACTAGTAGCCGTTAAAATCCCGTTAAATCACAGTACGAACACTGGCTGGTGTGACTAGCGTCCCCCGAACCGGATAACGAAGGACAGGCGAGGATAACTCCATGCCGCAATCCCGCCTTGGTCACCGCTTTCGAGCATTTGACTCCCGCAACACAGAACTGGACGGCATCAATACATTGGGCGCCTCGACGATGTAGAGTGTTCGATAACTAGCGCGGTTTTGAGTTTGCGAAACAGACCAGTAAAGTGGACCCATCGGTCAAGACAGTTTTTCAGCGAGTTTAAGCTGTGTCGTTTACTGTCACTGCAGCTGGTCGGCGCTGCCCCGTGATAACCCCTTCCTTACCGCTGGAGAGCCGTACCCTCCAGTGGCCGCCGCCGGCAGGCAAGACGGCGCTTATGCCGCTTCCAGTTCCGCGACCTGCGCACTGCCGTACTTGTCGACGATCAGCGCGCCGCCACCGCTGCCACTGCGATAGACGCTGGCAGGCGTCTTGTAGCCGAGGGACTGGTGCGGCCGCTCGGCGTTGTAGAACGCGAAGTATTGCGCCAGACCGACCGTCAGTTCGGCCATGTTGGCGTAGCCCTTCAGGTACACGTCCTCATGCTTCACGTTGCGCCACAGGCGCTCGACGAAGATGTTGTCCAGCGCCCGGCCGCGCCCGTCCATACTGATGGCCACGCCCTCGCGCTTGAGCACGCCCGTGAAGGCCGCGCTGGTGAACTGCGAGCCTTGGTCGCTGTTGAAGACCTCGGGCCGGCCGTGCTCGCGCAGCGCGTCTTCCAGGCAGTCCACGCAGAACGACGCGTCCATGCTGTTGCTAAGCCGCCAGGACAGTACGCGCCGCGAGTACCAGTCGATGACCGCCACCAGGTAGGCGAACCCGCGCGCCAGCCTGATGTACGTTATGTCCGTACTCCACACCTGGTTCGGGCGCGTGACCGCCACGCCGCGCAGCAGGTAGGGATAGACCTTGTGCTGCGGCTGCGCCTTGCTCGTGTTCGGCCCCGGCGCCATGCCCGCCAGTCCCATGCTGCGCATCAGGCGCTGCACGCGCTTGCGATTGACGACGCGGCCCGCTCCTTGCAGGAACACCACCATGCGCCGGCTGCCGTAGAACGGTCTGCTCGTGTATTCCTCGTCGATCAGGCGGCACAGCAGCAAGTCCTCGGCGCACGCCTCAGCCGGCACCGTGGCGGTGAGCCGCCGGTACACTGTCGCGCGTGGCACTTCGGCCAGCTCGCACTGACGGCTCAAGGGCAGCTCGTCGGCGCCGTCGACCCAGCCGACCCGCGCGTCCAGATTCACACTCCCAACTATTTTTAAGCCAGTCGTTCTCCATCTTCAGCCGCCCAATCTCGCCGTACAGCCGATCCTCGCCGCTCTTGTCCTCGGCCGGCTTCGGGCCCCGCTTGGTTTCGAACAGGGCGCCTGCCGATTCCAGGATCTCCTTCTTCCACTGTCCGACCAGCTGCGGATGTACGCTGTACGCCTGCGCGATTTCCGTGATCGTCTTCACTCCCCGCACCGCCTCGAGCCCTACCTTGGCCTTGAATTCGGCCGTGTGTACCTTGCGCTTTTTTGCTTCACCCATTCGTCGCCATCCTTTCGTGGACGACAGCTTAAACTACCCCGTGGTCGCTGTCTCAAAAGGTGGATCCACTATACAGGAAGATGTTCGATTACCGAACGGTTAAGAGGACCGTAGTGTGCGGTACCTAATGCTGTTAAGTTCAAGCAAACTCGACATTACATAATGTATTGTCGAGTTAGAAACTAAAGAGTAGAAGTGACCGTGCCGTATTCGGTCACCATCTCACGACTCGTTCCTTGCAGATAAGATGTCTCGCGGATGGAAGCGCAACCATTTCATCTCATCGAAATTAAGTCCCTTTGTGAGAAAGGGCTAAGCTACCTTGTAGTGGTCAAGTAATTTCGGACACAACGATAAGTTCTTTCTCTGCCATTGCGCGTTCATAGACGCTGGGCGGCAGATTGCCCAATACAGAATGCAAGCGCTCGCAGTTGTAGAAGCCGAC
>Ga0308160_10002007_pt1 | contig 26093 bp, 31 predicted proteins | sample PhyFR1_FD_201036 | JGI IMG/M metagenome (GOLD analysis project Ga0308160, IMG submission 201036) | Phyllosphere microbial communities from UC Gill Tract Community Farm, Albany, California, United States - DLSLF.R1 | ecosystem: Host-associated > Plants > Phyllosphere > Unclassified | place: USA... | reverse complement strand
CGTTCCGCAGGCCCGGATGTACCTGGGACAGCGAACCGTTGGTCGACCCCGCTGAATGCGAGGGCAATCATCGTCGCTCCCAGCAGCCTCGATCAGCCGTAAAAGGTGGAGGCTGCCGAGCGTGTGCGATACCGCGCCGGCCTTCCGCGCACGAGAGCGCTAATCACTGCCACGAATGTGGCGTCGCTCCCCGCGAGTGTCACCACGCTACGCTTGCCCTTCCGCGACGGCGTCTTGAATAGCTACAGGTTTACGAGACACGTGACTCTTCGGCGATCCGGGCCACCTCGGGCGCGATAGTCCGCAGATCTCGCAGCCCGTACTCTGTCTCGTAAACTCGTCTCACGTCTTTGCCCGTCTCAATGAGCTTCACGCGGGTTTCTGAGACGTTCTGGTGTGATGAGGCAGATCGGGTACACAAGAGTCAGCACCGTCGGCCAGGACGCACAGCTGCAGCTCGACCCGCTCGTCGACGCCGGCGTCCAGACGCGGGATGTGTCCACGGACGTGACCTCCGGCAGCAAGACCGCAATCGAGCGGCCGGGCATGACGAAGTGACTTCAGTATGCCGAGGCCGGCGACACGGTGATCGTATGGCGCATCGACCGACTCGGCCGATCACTGATTGACGTCCTCAACACCGTCGAGCTCCTGCGCAGCCACGGGGTCCACGTGCGATCACTCTCCGACGGGATCGACCCCACGACATCTACGGGCCGACTCATGCTGCACATGCTCGCGACCCTGGTCGAATACGAACGCGAGCTCATCGTCGAACGCGTCAACGCGGGGATCACCGCAGCACGCGAATCGGACAGGCGGTTCGAGTCCCCACCCATGAATCCGACACCGTCGCGGAGAAGCTCGCCATCGTCGCCGAGGCCCGCGGTCGTGGCCGCACGGCCGCCGAGGCGGCGGCGCTCGTCGGCTGGAGCCGCGCGACGCTATGCCGGCACCAGACCAGCACAGCGTTGCACTAGATGTTCGGCGGCCTTTTGAGCAGAACCCCGACCTCGTTACCGATTCACTAGATCTGAAGCGTCTGCGTTCAACTCTCTTGCTCCCGATCTCTGTCGGAGCGCTCCTGCAGAATCCAGGATGCTGGGATGAGCTTGGCATCCGGCGCACCGGCCCGCCAGTTGTAGCGAACCGCATCCTGGAACCACTCATCGGTGAAGTTGGCATGGTCGACAACGATGGTCTGGAACCGGCCTTCGTGCTCGTCAGCGAAGTCCGCAAGCAACCGATATAGCGCTCGGACGCGTTCTCGATCCGGGTCACGCGCCTCACCGTGCGATAGATCAGCGTCAGACTGAAAGTGTGCCTTGCTCGGCTGGTCAAACATGACGAACCGGGGCACGGGACGGGACTGTGCAATGAAGAACTGGTGCAAAGCAAGATGAATGGCGATGTGATAGCCCACCCAGTTCTGCCCACTACCGAGGTTCGCCAGCGGTAGCGGCCCGTCAGGTTCATCGATCACGATAGTCAGCTCGCCGAGGTCCAGTCGGACCGGTTCTCCAGCGCCCTCTATGTCGAGTTCCTTCGCGTACCGAGAGAGGTACGACGCGACGACGTTGAGTCGTGTTGTGGTCTGCTCTCGAATATCGTCCGCGTTGAGGTCCGCTTCCAACGCCCTTACCCGGCGCTCCAAGACGTCACGTCGGTTTGCGAGTTGTTGCAGTTCGTCAGCATCGACCGCTTCGATGCGGCTGAGGGTTGCGTCGATACGCCCTCGAACAAAGGCACGGGCGGAGGCGGTATCAGTTGGTGTTGCCTCTCCGAGTTCACGGAAGGTTAGATCGATTTCCGCGTTCACTCGTGCGAGCGCAGCTCCCAGTTCTGCAATGCTCGCATCGACCTCGGCAACTGCTCGTGCCCGCTGAGGTCGGACACGGTCGATGCTCGCCAAGTCTGTTTGTAGCGAAACGAGCCGTGCCCGCATCGCGGAGGTCGTCGGGTCCGGATGCTGCAGCTTCTGTAGGCAGACGGGGCAAGCCTCCGCGCCTCCATTATGGTCGGGCACGAGGTCAAGGCTTGCTAGCCGCTCCGTTTGCGCGACTAGAGAAAGCTCGTACTCGTTCTCCCCTGAGAGCTCATCGAGCAGCAGATCGCGCCGAGTCACTGAGCGCGTTAGCTCCTCTCGGAGGTGGCCCTGACGTAATTCAAGATCGCGGCGTGCATCACGGACTAGAAGTCCATCGTCGACGTTTCCCGCCGGGGGCTCCTGCCCCGGCACCAGCACGAGCGCGCGGAGCGCCGCAGCGTCGTCGCCAGCTGCGATGAACCGCTCGTCCGGGTTGAGTCCAACCGCACGAGCATCGGCGAGCAGGTTGCGGAGCGTAAGTGTAACGTCCTGCCCTTCCCGCTCCGCAGTGGCGACAGCTGCATCCGCGCTTCGAAGCCGACGTTTCGCTTCGCGCAGCTCCGCCCGCAGCTTGGCCTGGTCAGGCCGTACGGCTCCAAGAAAGTAGGGGAATGTGTCCTTGAGCTCAGTGGCGATGTTTGAGTCGCCCTGGCGGTGGAACAGAATTGACTTCGCGTCAATTTCCTCCTGTTCTTGTAAGCAGAACAACACCGCTGTTCCCAGGCCAACGCTCCGCGCACCGCGTAGCGAAAACTCGTTCGGTTCTAGCCGTACGTCGTCCAGTCCGATTCGCGCGCCGATCTGCACACGCAGATTCGCCGAATCGAGGTTCTCCATCAGCTCAGCAAAGTCGGGCATGCTTAAGTCGGGACCGCCAGTGACAAGCATGGAGCGAGAATTGGACTTCGCGCCGACGAACGACCGTCGGCCGAGCACGGCACGGCTTCCGTCCTCGAACTGCCACAGGGTGGCATACCAAGCGACGGATCGGAATGGCTTTGTCGTTGGGACCGTCGGCCTGTCGCGTCCGAGGCAGTAGTCCACAATGGTGAGCAGTGCACTCTTACCGGTCTCTGACTCTCCGGTGATGATGTTGAGCTTCCCGACCTCGAAGTTGACATCGCGGCGGTCGCCGTTGTGGTTGTAGATGCTGATTGACAGTAGTTGCACTATGGCTTCACTCCGAGCTGGATGTAGACGTTTGCTGGGACTCCGGCACGTGCGAACCACACACCGACGGTTCCAGCGACACGGACAATGTCGGCCTGTTCAGTTTCTCGCACGGGCCTGGCCGTCTTCGGGATTGTCGCGCTGATGAGCCCCTCGGCATAGATCTCGAGCAGGCCAACTCGGATGCCGTGGCGGAGACCTTCTCGGACGTACGGCGCGAATGACCGTGCACGGCTGGCGTATCCGGCAAGGACCCCCGCATGTTCGTTCACCCAGGCGCTGAAGTGTGTCCGTGGCGTTGCGGGCATCGCCTCACGCGTAGCACGATGCAGAGCCAATGGGGCGACGAGATATGCCAGCTCCCACGGCAGCGGCGATCCGCATTCATTCTCATATCGACGTGCGCACCAGCCAGTCACGGCTGCCAAGATCGCCGGATTCAAAATCGCGGCGGTTTGCTCCGGCCGTTCAGCCCAGATGGGGAGGTCTGCCATCATCCGACCTGTTCGAGAAGTGCTGCCAAGCGCTGCTCGAAGTCAGGGTGCCAGCCATGAGTAGAACCGTTCGCGATCCGATAACGAGTGCCGCGGGCGTGGAATGCCTCGGGGAAACCAGCGCGCACAAGAACTTGGGTGGAATCACGCAGAAGCTTGAATAGGTCCCATCCCGCCCGCGCCCTAGCTTTATCATCAATGACGCCGTCCATATCGAGTTCAGCGCACATGTCGCTGAAGTGGACCTCCCACTCCGATTTGAGGTCTCGTTCGTACCGCTCGAGTTCAGAGTCAAACAACTCACCGTCGCGGATCCATCGCGTTGTGTGAGCATACGCCCGAAGGTAGTCGACGACCGCCCGCTGCAGGGTACTCGCGTTCGCGTTGACCCACTTCAGCTGAGCAATAAACCGCTCGTCGTAGCCGTTCTCGATGGACACCGCGTCAACATCAGATTCCGGGGCGATAGTCAGGGCATCTTCGCGAATCTCGTCTCGAAGAGTACGCATCCTGCCCAGCAAATCGGACGCTGTGACCAGCCGAGGCTCTGTGCGGTCGGGGTCCAACATGTCGATGCATCGGCTGTCCCACCAACCCCACAGGCGATGGAGGAACTCATCGATGCGCTTCGCCGACACCGTCGCAAGCAGTTCACGACCAACCAAGCTGTCAACATCGTGCACACGCGGCGAGTTCGCGACGACGGTCATGCGTTCCAGGAGAGCAAGCTTCGTCGCCTGATCAGCATTTTCCCAAGCCAATCGCCCCTTCTTGGTCTCTTTGTTATGTAGTGACGTAGCATTTCCATCGAGAATTATCAGCGCTCGGTCAGTGTCACGGTCTTCGTTCATGAGCAAACTTGGTGCAGATCCGTCAGCGACGCCTGTCGTAGTCAACAGGTAGAGCCGAGGTCCGCTCTTGTCGGCCAGCACCGGGTTCGATAGCCAAACTCGCAGGGTTTTCCACAGGTCGGCGTGACCGTCCGACAGCGCCTGCGCATCTGTGCCCCGCTGCTTCAGCTGAACCGCTGACAGTGGGCGACCGTTCTCATCGTGGACAGCCACGTCGTCATAGGTTTCGATACTGACGCGGATGGTCTCGTCCCCGGTAACACGGATGGCAACGAGCATCTCGTACAGGGCCCATCGCATCTGGTGCAGGAATCCCAACATCGACGCGGACGCATCAAATGCGCTCATTGGTGCTCCCCATCACAATCCGTTACGCCCACGTGGGCGGCGCGTAGCCAACCAGCTGCAACGCAGGTCGAACAGGGGCAATCTATCATCGGTTCGGAGAACCATCGCTAGGGCGAACCTCCCGAGGAATCGCCCTGACCCAGCGCTCGACCGCGAATCGGTCGTTCAGTAGAAGAGTGCAAGCCCGGTCGACTCCTTGGGCCAGCCATAGACAAGAACGCTAAATCGCTCCGTGAGCGGCACGCGTCACGTAGACGTGAAAGCTCCGGCGGTTCGCCATTCCTCGCCGGAATCGTCCACTTCGAGCGCAACATTGCGCAGGCGAGTGATCAGTGATTTTCGATCAGAGACGTCGTCGGTGATGCGCACGTAGTTAAGGCCGTCGATGTCGGAGAGCTTCCGGACAGTGCCGGCGAGCAGGAGGATCACGTGCTCCTGGTCAAGGGCCATGGCCCATCCGGCCTCGAAGATCACATTCTGGCGGGCCTGCCCGCTTGGTTTTGCTTCCCGCGGATCGTCGTGTTCCCTGTCGTAGAAGTCGCTCTTCACATGGCCGAGGTCATCCGGGGTCATTAGGACGACAACCGCGTCGGCCATGTCGATACCAGCCCGGACGATGTCAAGAGTATGTGGAGATCCACCGCCTGCTCCGCGCACAGCCTCATCCCACGTGACGACTCGAAGGTCCAACGCCTTGAGAAAGGCAACGAGTGCTTCGTACGCACCATTGTCACGCCCGCGAACTACGAATACGTACCTCTTCGCGATCGGGGAGAACGCTAGCGCCGGCTCGGGTGCGGTTGTTCCCGGTCTAGCAAATTGACGCTGTGGCGGAGATGACCTGGGGGCGCTAGGGGGCCGCTGCAACGCCGCGAGGTCCTGGTCCAAGTTTTGGTAGAAGTCCAGCGACTCCGCTGCACCTCGTCGAAACTGGGGGCCGAGACCTGAGTTGGGGGCGGCGATGTAACTGATCAAACCTTGCAGGCTCGTGCGGCCATCCGGGCGTTCCGCCAGCTGCTGCACCAGGCGAGTGGTCTTCTTCAGCTTATTCGGGTTCGTGTCCGCAGGAAGCTGGCGCACCTCGAACCGCACGAACAGTCCCTCGATCACCGAGTGCGTTGCGTACTCGGCAAGCAGCTGCGCGAGCGAATGCTGAGTTGGTCCGCTGAATTTTGCCATCAGATCTCCCTTACACAGTGACCGACCGATCAATCGATGTTGACACCAGCGGCCTTGGGAAAGAATAGAGCCATCATGCGGCATGCTTTCAATCACGCTGCTCTCCCTGCGCTGCGCATGGCGACCTGACCTGACTCAAGCAACATACGGCCACTCACCGAGAACGGTCGGGAGGCGGTTTCGGAGCATGGGTGTTTCGAGTGACAGTTTCGGTTGACGTCCATACGGCGCGTCGCACGCCTCGGCGCCGAGCTTCCGCGCTGCACCGAAAACGATGGCGGTCTCAACTGGTCAACGCACCACCCGAGATGATTGGCCTGGAGGTGCGTGTGAGGTTCACACGAGCGGGCAGGAGGATGAGCTGTGGGATAGGTGGCGGCGGGGCGAGTCGGGCCGGCTGATCGGCCGCGCTCTGGGCGCGAGTCCGTCGTCAGTGAGGGAAGTACTGGCTTTCCACGGTGGCATCCGCCCGCCGAAGCGACTCCGCAGCCAATGACAAATGAGCTCGCAGGAGAGGGAAGAGATCAGCCGCGGGATTGCCGCGGGGGCATCGACCCGGGCGATCGCGGCGAGCATCGACCGGTCGCCCTCGACGGTATCGAGAGAGATTGCCCGTAATGGCGGCCGGACGGATTACCGCGCAGCAACTGCAGATGAATCCGCGTGGCAGCGTGCGCGGCGGCCGAAGGTGTCGCGATTCGACACGAATGTCGAGGTACTGCGCCTGGTGAGGGAGAAGCTGGAGCTTGACTGGTCGCCGGAGCAGATCGCGCGCTTGCTCAAACAGGCACACGCCGCCGATTCAGAACTGAGAGTCTCGCACGAGACGATTTACCGCACAATCTACATCGCCGGCCGCGCCGGCCTGGGGTCGCGACCATCGCGTTACCTGCGATCAGGCCGCTCTGTCAGGCACGTGCGGAAGGCAAAACAAGCTCATGGTCGCGGCGTCCTGCGCAACATGACCTCAATCCGGGACCGCCCAGCGACAGTAGCCGACCGGGTCGAGGTAGGGCACTGGGAGGGCGACCTCGTGATGGGTAAACGGCCCTCGGCGGTCGCGACGCTCGTCGAGCGTGCTACCCGCTATGTACGTGTCGTACCTCTACCGAATGGGTATAAAACAGGCGCCGTTCGGCAGGCGATCGCCGCCGACTTGAGCCGACTCCCTCCTGCGCTGCGGAAGACGCTCACCTGGGATCGGGGCCGTGAGATGGCCGAGCACCAGGAGCTCGCTGCCGAGCTCGAGCTTGACGTCTACTTCTGCAACCCTCATTCACCTTGGCAACGGGGCTCGAACGAGAACATCAACGGACTCCTGAGGCAGTATCTCGCCAAGGGAGCGGACATGCGGCAGTTCTCCACCCGCGCCCTTCGCGTTATCGCCGAGCGAATCAATACACGGCCCGCCGCGTGCTCGACTGGGCCACTCCCGCTGATTTGTTCTGGCCACACGTGAGTGCCGCGGGTGGGCAGGTTGAGCTCGGCCCGGGCTATGCGCCGAAGAACGGCAGACACGGGGCGAGCCCTTCGACTGCAACCGTGGGAGGTTGAATCAGGGACCACGTCTCTTTATCCAGTCGGAGCCGGTCGGAGATCAACACCTGCCCATCCCTGACATCCCGAGAGGTGCCGTCGGAGCGATAGCCAAGTCGGCGTGAGACCCCTTGCGAGGCGTGATTGTCTTGAAATACCTCGCTCAACGCACACTGAGCGCCCAGCTCGTCAAAGGCCAAGTGAAGAAGTGCTGCACGAGCCTCGGTCCCGAGGCCCTGTCGGTGGTGCTGAAGGCCAAGCCACGATTCCGTTTTCACCTCTCGGAGTGCCGCAAAATCACGAGCTCGAAGAGCGACCATGCCCACGGGGTCACCACCACGAAACAGTCCCAGTTCCAGGGCCCAGGCCGAGCGGGACCACGCCCCGCGCCGCGCCCAGTGCTGCTGCAAGACGTTGAGCGCGGTCTGCCGCGGCGTATCCTCAGTCCACGGCGTCAGATATGGCCGCTCACCCGGCTCATGAACTCCCGCCGCGGCGAGATCAGCCAGCGCCCCCAGCTCCTCCTCGTCGGGATACCTGAGAACCAGCCGATCCGTAGTGAGACGAAGGTTCAACAACGGCCAGTAGTCAGCAATCACAGACATACCCTCCCACGACTTAGGCTGGACGAGTAGTGGTGCGTTGACCAGTTGAGACCGCCATTGATTTCGAGCGCCCTCCACTCGTTGGAGGATTCCGGCCGCTTTGTACCAAATCTGAACTAAGCGACGTGCCCGTTACAGTTGGGACACCCTTGCGGTCAATCACACCGGGCAGGCTAGACGGGCATCCCGGCAACGATGCGACGGCGGGCAACATATCGATGGCGATACCAATGCCCGATGACCCGCCGGCATCCGCACATGACGGGGCACGACCATGTAACGTCAACGCGTGATTGAACTTCGCATCGGGAGCGATCCCGGCCGTGCGCGCGAGCTACTCCTTGAACTGCGCCGGACATTGGAAAACATTGCTGGGGCCGGTCAACCCGGGACCGAAATGCTGAACGCATGGCGCGAGTGGAGCGCGCGAGCCATGGCTCTCGCGCATTGGCAGTTTTCTGAGCGCTCCGTCCGCCAAGTCATCTTGGGTACACAATTCGCGATGCTTCAGAGCCTCGCGGTCGCCGACTACGGCCCGGGGCTGAGCATGCTCATCGGCGCTGAGATTGAAAATCGTCTCGGCGAGCTGAATCGCGCTGTCAAGGAGATCGAAGATACTCAGGCCGCTTGGGGGCGCGATCGACTCGCAATCATTCTCGATACGGGAGTGCTCCTAAACGCTGGCCCGCGCATCGCGAAGATCCATTGGGACGATGTGTTGAACAGCATCACACGGACTGCGGCGTTCGTAATCCCCATCCAAGTGGTGGAGGAGCTCGACCATCAGAAGCTAAATCGGAACGGCGAGCTTCGGACCAACGCCGCGTTCGCGCTCAAATGGCTCGGTCAGCTTGTCGACGCGGGGAACCGCCTCATTCCATTTCCTGCTGACGACTCATCCTCAACCCTCAGGGTTTGGGTGGACGAGAACGATCGTGTGTCACTGTCAGAAGTCGACCGCGACATCATCGACCGCGCACTTCAGATCAAGCCTTTCACAAGACGCACTGTGGTCGCGTCGATGGATCAGAGCATGGTGTTCCGCGCTCGCGCTTATGGACTCGACGCGTGTCTCCTGACCGAGAGTGATATCCCGCCCAGGTCCGACCAATCCCGGCACGAGTAGCGAGATAGTTGCTGTGCAGCCTCTCGCACGGCGGGACCAATGTTGCGGCGAAAACCCTCCAACGAACGCTGGTGTTGCTTCGTTGTTTCCATGTCGGCACCGCCGTGGCTCGACACCAAGGCGGTTGCGCCAGAGTCAACCACCGGCTGCAGCCCACTTCATCGCCGCCCGAATGCATGCACACACGACGGGGGGGCCTCACGGGCAGCGCACGTCGATACGATTCTGTGAAATGGAGCCCTTTTCTCTGACGACCAAGCGATTAGTACTCGACCAACCGACAATACGAGACATCGACAACATCGTGCTGTACTGCACGGAGCCGGTGTTCAAAGAATTCATGACGACGCCGTGGCCATATCAACGACAACATGCTGAGTCCTTCGTGAGCCGATTCGTGCCACACGGTTGGTCCAGCGGCACGGAATGGACCTGGGCAATCCGAGGCCGCGACAGTCAAGATATGATCGGCGCGATCAGTATTCGCACGGGCAGCGGGATGGTGGGCTACTGGCTAGGTCGTCGGCATCGCGGCCGCGGAGTGATGACCGAGGCACTCAGGGCAGTGATTGATGCCGTCTTCGACCGCTCCGACAGACAGCACGTTCGCTGGGAATGTGTCGTCGGAAACGTCGCCTCCCTCAGGGTTGCCAAGAGTGTCGGCTTTCGATTCACCGGCGAACAACTCGGGATCATTCCGGGGCGCGACGGCGACCTCACCCCGTCGTGGACCGGCATACTCAGCCGGGTCCACGATCGGACGCCACAGCTGGGCTGGCCAATCTGACGGGGGGGCCCGCTGATGGATCGGCTTAAGGGCATGAGCCGGACTAGCTGATTGCTACAAATTTCGTGCTCGCCCGCAACTTGCACCCCAAATCATCTGGCCCGAGAAGACGTTTTGACCCGGTCCATGTTTGCGGACTGGTCTGAACCAACAGCGTTGCACTCGGACCGCCATCGTCTGCGATCGTCCACACACAGGGGCGCGGGGTAGCCACCTAAACAGATCCCGCTCCCCGAGAGCCGCGGGTCATGCCATAAACGAGCGATCGCAGCCCGCACATCGACGATGTCCTGGTTCGGATTGCGCTTCGGCTTCTGCCCGCAAACCGATAGCGTCACGGTATGCCTCAGAACTCGCCGTTCGAACCCCGCTTGATGCTCTCGATGAACATCGCGATGCAACCCGGCGTGTACGCCCTCCTGCTGGGATCCGGAGCATCCACCGCAACGGGAATCCCCACCGGTTGGGGAGTGGTCGAGCAGCTCGTCCGAAAGGTCGCTGCAGCCGCCGGCACGCCGATAGATGGCGACGACTGGGAGCAGTGGTGGTCCAGCCACTACGGTGGCCGCCAGTTGGGTTACTCGTCTCTCCTCGAAGACCTCGGTCCTACGGCGGCCACCAGGTCGGCGATGCTCTCCTCATTCTTCGAAGCGACCGATGAAGAGCGTGCGGAAGGGCATAAGATTCCTGGCCTAACACACCGGGCTATCGCCAAACTGGTGGCACGCGGGTCGATTCGCGTTATCGTCACGACAAACTTTGATCGGCTCATCGAGCACGCCCTCGACGGTGCCGCGTGAGCTACCAGGTAATCGCCCACGATTCTGCTGTTGCTGGCATGGAGCCGTTGGATCACTCGCGCGCAACGATCGTGAAGCTCAACGGCGACTTCAAGAGTTTGGAACAGCGGAACACCGTCGACGAGCTGAGTGACTACCCACCTGCGACGGCGGCACTTCTCGGCACCATTCTCGAAAATTACGGCCTGCTCATTGCCGGGTGGTCGGGCGATTGGGACGTCGCTCTTGTGCGGGCGATCGAGTCACGTCAGAGCCGACGCTACCCCCTCGTCTGGTCGACATGGGGGGCCGCCGGTGCTCAGGCTCAGCGCCTCATGTCCGGCCGAGGCGACTTCCTCATCGAGAACACGGAGGCCGACGAGTTTTTCGCGGACCTGCTGACGAGAGTCGAAGCGATAGAAGACATGGCCGATGCGCCGGTGTCTCTGGACGTCAAGGTTGCCCGTCTTCGCCGTGCGCTTCCGGATCCCGTGAAGCATCTGGAACTCCGAGCACTGTTTGAGACCGAGTTGGAAGGTTTACGCACCTGGGCCGGCGGGCGACCGGCGACTGTAGGAGAGCTAAGTGCTGACGACGCCCGCTCTGAGGTGACTAACATCCACACACGCTTCCACTCGCTGCTACACCTGTACGCGCAGGGGATCCTGCTCGATCGGGATCAGCAACACAACGAGCTGTGGGTGTGGGTGCTGCAACAGGCTCTGGATGCACGACCAGAGATGTCCGGGCCGATCACCATCTGGTGGGAAGCGCTTCTCCATCTGCCGGCCTTCTTGCTCCTCCGAGTTGGCATGCTCGCGGCCCTCGCCGCAAAGCATGAAGGCGTCCTCGTGAGACTGTGCGCCGAACCTCACTGGGGGACACTCCGGGCGCAGCAGGGGAAAGAGCTCCCAGCGCACCAGGTACTTCGCGTCGGGAACGTTCTGAACAACGAATTCTGGTCTGGTGTGCTCGAGGAGACGGAGGGGGCGCGCTTCTATTGGCCCGGAAGCCACGTTATGCGTGGCGAGCTTCGTCCCATTGCAATTGAAATGTTCGGCCAAGGTCGCGCCGAAGTCGCCCTTGGCCGTATGGAATACCGACTCGCTCTGGCCTCGACCGCATTACCCGCGCCCGAGGGGACACACTTCGGTAGCCCAGAACCTGGCGAGTACGTTCTGTTCGAGCGCACCCGCTTCGAAGAGGATGAGCCGCTTGCTCTCACCAAGGACTTTCGGATGCATGGCGACGTGAAGGCGTGGGAGGCGGCCAAGCCTGTCGGCTGGGACCTCCAGGCAATCCTGGATCGCCTGGATGAACGACTGAGGCGAGTCCGAAACGGAGCCGACTAAAGGCCGGGGCCGCTCGCGGCTTCTGATGGGAAGGCGACACCGGAACCCACCGTCTGTCGGCCAGCATGGCTCGCCGCGTGATGACGGGCCACGCTGCGCTCGCTAGGCGCGCTTGCCGAGGCGGGGCGCGCCGCCCCGGTAGACAATCGCTCGGTTCACCTGGCGCGGTTCAGTGGGGCCTTCGAACGATCCTTCCCAACGGCGGCGGTCTGCTTCCCGGCGGGCTTGCTGCTGGTGCTCGTAGATCTCTCGCGACCGTGCCGCGGCTTCGGCGCGGCTTGCGTCGACGACCCGCATGCGTTCCTGGTGTTCCAGCCACTGCTGGCGCTTGGCTTCGCTCACCGTGAAGTGCAGGAGCGCGAAGGGGCGAACCAAAGCGCTCCGCACAGCGGGTGTCTCGTTGGCCAACGCCAGCGCGAAGCGGCTCGTCGAGCAGTTCGAGACTCTCCCGGAGCAGGATCAATCTCGCCTGAGAGGCGAGCTCAACGGCGCCGTCGCACAGCTCGAGACTCGTCACGTGGCAACAGCGCCGGGAACGCCCAGCGCCCGCGCCCCGAAGGGCCGCCAGATCACGCGAGGCATGTTCCCCGGGATGCTCCTGCTTTCGCGGCGGGTCGAGGCGGTGCACTCGCAAACCAACGGAACAGCGCAGTGGATCGTCGGCGACTTCATCGACGACCCGACAGGAACGGGAACCTTGCCCTAGGTGTCCTGGCCGCGGCGCTACCGGCCCGCGAGGACCTGCAATCCGATGACGAGGAGCAGGATGAACCCGCCGACGAGCGCCAGCGTACTGCGACTGATGATGAGCGCGGCGCGTCTGGCCCAACGAGGCTCAGCCCCAGCCGCTCGTGACGTGATGGATGTGATGAGTCCGACGAGCCAAGTGACGATGAAGACGAGCGGGTGGAGGCTGAGGACGTACGCCGCTGGGATCGCCAGTACGGCGCCGATGGCGAAGCCGAGCGCGGTGTAGGCGAGGCCGCTGCGCCGCGGCTGGATCGTTGCCGTCATGCTTCTCCCCTGCGTTCGGGTTGACTCTACTTGCCCGGGGTGCGGGTCTCCTATCCGACTGCGTGAGGCCGCAAGCCGGCCATTCGTGCGTCACGTTCGGTCACACGCGGAGGGGTTCCCTCCCGGACCTCATATCGTTGCGCCCACATCGCGCCGAACAGGTGCGGTCATGCCAGTCCGCTCAGCCATAGGCAGGGGTCCGAGCAGACGACGTGCCACATCAATCAACCCAGGAAGGTATCAACGTGACGATCACGGATGCAGTACCGGCAGCTCTCACCACCCGCTCGCAGAACACGGCCCGACCCAAGGACGCTGCGGGCTGGATCGCCCGCGCGCAGGAGGTCGCCGACATCCTCGCGGCCGACGCCGTCGAGCGCGACCGCGCCAATCAGAGTCCACGCGCCGAAGTGCAGCTGCTGAAGGACTCCGGACTCGTCACCCTGCTCGGCCCACGCGAACACGGCGGAGCAGGAGAGACCTGGGAGACCGCGTACGCAGTCATCCGCACGGTCGCTCGCGGGGACGGTTCGATCGGGCAGGTCCTCGGCTACCACTACCTCTGGGCGTGGGCGGCACGCCTGGTCGCGACGGAGGAGCAGATCGCGGCGGTCGAGGAGCTGTACACGACGAACAACTTCCTGTTCGGTGGCGCTGTCAACCCGCGCGATGCCGATCTGACGATCCGTGAGGACGGCGACGAACTCGTCTACTCCGGACACAAGTCCTTCTCCACCGGTGGCCGGATCTCCGACCTGACGGTGCTCGAAGGCATCCTCGACGGCACCGGAACACACATCTTCGCCATCGTTCCCACTCAGCAGGAGGGCATCGTCTTCGCCGACGACTGGGACAGCCTCGGCCAGCGGTTGACCGAATCCGGATCCGTCGACATCCGTGACGTCCGCGTCCCCTGGGCCGCCGCCGCCGGGTTCGTCGAGAAGACCTTCCAGCCACTCGTCTACAACACACTCAACGTTCCGGCGATCCAACTCGTCTTCGCGAACTTCTACCTCGGAATCGCGCAGGGCGCCATCGAGGCGGCCTCGGAATACACCCGCACGACGACACGACCATGGCCCTACGGCGGCGACAACAAGAACGCCGCGGGCGACGAGTGGTACCTCCTCGAGGGTTACGGCGTCCTCCAGTCCAAGCTCTGGGCCAACGAAGCTCTGCTCGATGCCGTCGGCGCCGAGATCAGTGCGGTGCTCCACGCACCCCGCGAAGAACTGACCGAGCGCCGGCGTGGTGAGATCGCGGTCCGCATCGCCGCCGGGAAGCTGCGCACCATCGACGATGGCTTGGAAGTCGCCACCAAGGTGTTCGAGCTCACGGGCGCCCGCGCGACCGCAACGGCGGTGGGACTCGACATCTACTGGCGGAACCTCCGCACGCACAGCCTCCACGACCCCATTGCCTACAAGAAGCGTGAGGTCGGAGAGTACGTGCTCCTGAATCAGGTGCCCGAAGCGTCCTGGTACACCTGAGTTCTCCGCACGACGACAGGCTCGATCGGAGGACGGGCGACCTGTTCACCCAGAGCCGCAGCGGACAGCGGAGCCGCTGCGGCCGGCGTCAGACGGCGGTCAAGCCAACGCCGAAGTTATCCGCACTGCGATCCAGTCCTGAATCGCAACGATGCACTGGCTGAGCATGCCCGCAAAAGCTCTAGCCAGGGACAACACCCCGCATGATCTCGCGGCGACCGTCCGTTTCGGAGATTCAGCAGACGGCTTTGACCTCACGGCCGACGCCGGCGCCATCTCGGTTTCGCTCCCCTTCCCCACAACCGCGCCCGACGCCATCGTGCGTGGGCCCGGTCATGTGCTGGTCGGGATGTTCTAGGGGGCTTTCGACTTAACGCGCGCCTCTCCATGGGCGTCGAAATTGATGGCGATCCTCATGTCGTCGCCAGGAGCTTGCCCGCGAAATTGGGTCGGTAATGTACCATATTTCAGTTGGCAAGCCGACTATCTACCCTTCCTGCAATGACTCATTGCTTTCTGGCGGGGCTCTCATGCAGGCTGTATTGACCTTCAACCCTCGTAGCTCTTGCAACGGCTTAAAACTGGTCGGTTACCGACAGAAGGACGATGCGCCGATAGTACGGCTCCGTACCCCGGATTCAAACGAGCGTGCTGATAGGGTCAGCCTCATGCAGACTCCCCGTGGACCCCGAGAAGTCAATCTCGCTGTACCGCTCATTCTCGCCTCTGCGATGTTCGTTGGAATGTGCGTCGGGTTCAGCTTCCACAACGCCTTCCTTGGCGTTTTCGTCGGTGTCGCCGATGCTGCCCTGCTCTGCGCACTCGAATGGGTTCTCCGCCGGAGACGCCGGAATAAGCAAGGCGTCTGACACGGGTGACTTTAGTGCTCTCGCCGTCTGGGCAAGCCAGAGGGGAGTTTGTGAGCCAATGGACCTCAATCCAAACGCTCAGCGATACGCAGCTCGGGGCGCTTGCGGGATGTTCCGTACTCGCAACTGGAAACATTTGCGTAAGCCGTTGGCTGACCGACCGAACGACATGGAACTGGTAATGTAGGTTCCAGGTGGACATGGCATATTCCACGCGCATGTGGCAGGCATTTGGCAGATCTGCCATGTTCGTCAGAATCAGAGGGCATCTGGCGAGGTATTTCTCCTCCGTCGCGTTCAGCCCCATCGGTTTTTCAGACGTCGTGTACAACGTCGACGCTGAACCGGCGACTGTGGCCAAGTTCCTCCTCAGTGCCGCAAACCGAATGCCGGAAGACGCCCAGCGCCATTTTCGGGGTCATGCCGTACTGGTCATCGGTGCCGAGCTCGGTCCCGAGTGGATCGTCACCGCGAAGCCGCCCGACACGACGCGGGAGGTGAGGGTCGACCCGCTGCGGTAATACAGCTAGAAGCCGGCGGCGATCAGCTGGGCGGCGGGATTCCAGCCCTCCGGCGGCGGGTCCCGCGGACTGGTGCTCCACCACGACATCCCCGTGGCGATCCACGCCTCGCGCAACTGCTCGTGGGTGCGGTTCGCGTCGTCGTTGCCGAACTCGGTGCCGCAGCTCGGGCAGATGTCCCAGAAGGCGAGCCCGTCGCGAGAGGGCGGGCTGTCGAGCCCGGGGTAACCGCACACCGGGCAGGTGTAGGTCTCAGCGCTGGCGGGCATTGAAGTACTCCAGGTTACTGTCGTAGCCGCGGGTTGCGGGGCCGACAACACCCATCATCCTGTCCGCCTTGGGCTCGTGCAGCGCCCGGTGAACACGGCACCGACAGGGCGTATTCAGGTGGGCCGGGCGTGAATGTCAACCCCGGACGCTTCTTGCGCTACGGCGCGCTGCTGGGCGCGGATGCGCCGTTGATGGCGGAACGTGAGCGTCCCGCGAAGCTTCAGGAGGAGCCACAGGAGCAGCAACCCGGCCAGCGCCACCTTTAGCAACACCGGCGAGCTGGGCGCGCCGAAGACGACGACCGCTGCGCTGCCTCCGCCGACGACGAGCGTGAACCATCCGAGAATTTCGGCGGTGAGGAACCACTTCTCGTACTTGAGCATGGGATCAGGGTAGGGCAAGCGCCGGAGCCGGTGCCGTTGCTGCTCAGGCCTGTCCTCTGCCTGTAGGAACACGCCACGTCGTGTGGACTTCTTCCCCTGAATCAGCAGCCATCTGCCTTGGAATCGCAGCATTGTTCGCCGTTGCAAACGGGAACCTACAGGTAACCAGGCTAGACGCGAGGGTTTGGAGATGACGCTCGAGGCCGCTCGTCGCGTCTGCGAGTATTCACCGACCTCACCCGGCGGGAGCTGCAGCGGCGACCGACGGTGTTTCCCGGCGCTGGACTCGTCCGTTGGGCGCCGCCGCGGACGGCTCTATGCTTGGTCAGGGCGACCGTCACGGCGCTCGCACAGTGAGAGTGTTGAGAAGCGGACGAAACGCTGTATCTCTGACCATCGAACCGGCCGGAGGCGCGTGCCTCAATACAGTGAGAGCATGCCCATGGACGATGAGCATCTGGACCAGCCAGCGCGGAGCGGGTCCACATCACCCATCGGTGGACACCCAGCCGTGAGCGCCGACGCGCGACGCAGACGGGCATTGGGTCCTGACAGGGCTAAGTTCGTCTCTGGCCGTCTCCTACTCCTGGCTGTCGTGGTCGTGCTGGGAGGGGCAGCATTCTTCGTCACGCGGTTGGGGCAGAATCAGACCGTTGCGACGGTGATTCTCATCGGTGTTCTCGCTGTGTCCGTCTGGGGCATCGGGCGAGTCTTCCAGCTCATCGAACGCTCTGTCGATGACCGCTACCGTGAACTACGCGCCGCCAATGGTGCGTGGGCGACCTCCATCGCTGGCAGCTTTGAGACCACTGCCCCGTTGCCTCCTGCAGAGATCAGTGCCATCGCCTTCGCCGAAGACAGGCGCCTCATCGTGCCGGTGGCCGCTTCGGAGGTCGTTCGAGGTGAGTGGCGCGGCCTCGTATTCGTCGCGATGCACCTCAGCGGCTACGAGAAACAACTCCCGGGCAGGGAGATGAAGGGCCGAAGCGCGAGCACGAACATCGTCTACGTCACCCTCCCCCACGAGTTACCGGACGTTCGTATCGTCGATCGGTCCTTGGCCCGCGACTATGGCCGGCCCATGACAACGGTTTCCACTCGTCACCTCGAACCAGGGGGCCCATGGCGTCTCGAGTCCGATGACCCGTCCCGAAGCACCGCTCTGATGAGCGACACGTTCCGTGCCGTGCTGAACGCGGCGGGCGGTCAGTCACGCGGCATTGCCGCAACCGGCCCCTACCTGATCTGCTATGGGGACCCGGTTGGAGATGCCGGCGCGATTGTTGCCCAACTCGACCTCTTGACAGCTCTTGCAGAGCGCATTCCGCAGGCCGCTTGGCTCGACAGACCGGGCAGGTGAGACAGGTCCCTGCCTGTGCGGGCCCCTCCTGAGGTGACGCCAACGGGCCTGCGAGCCAGTGCAGGTTGAAGGGCTAGCGGGGATCGAGGCGGCCGTTCGTGAACGCGGCGGTCGCAGCGGCGATCGTCTCGACCGGAACGTCGATCCCGGCTGAGCCGACCTGGAGTCCGAGTCTGCTGAGAACACGCTGATGCTTCGGTGCGAGCGTCGACCGCACGCCCTCGGTGGTGCCCGTGACGCCGTCCGCGACCCGGTAGGTGAGCACACGGTGCCGGGCCCGCTTGCGAGAGGAGACGGAAGCGATCAGGTGCCACGGCACGAAGATCGTGCCCTGCAGCATCCTCCACTCCATCCCCGCTGCGTCCAGTGTGAGGACGGAGCCGAGCGATGCCCGCGCCCGGGCCGTGAGGATCAGGTGCACCGTTCCGAACACCAGGTAGCCCGTTGTCAGCAGGACCAGACCGGCGGCAAAGAGTCCCGCGACGAGGCTGCTCTGAGTCATCCCCAGGGCGATCGCCCCCACACCTGAGAGGACGGCGAGCACACTGGTCAGCGCGATCGTGTTTCGGTACACCCGTCTGACCGACGCAGCGTCCGTGCCGACGACGAGCGGCGGGAAGGAGGTCGGCGCATCAGTCATGCCCCGAGTCTGCCGCATCGCGCGCCCCGGCGCTCCGAGCATCCGGCGGAGGGTTCGATCATGGCTCATACTGGTGCGATGACGGCAGGTACAGCTCCGACGTGGGCCTTGGAGCGCGGGGTCTTCAGCAGCGGCGACGAAACGCTTCGAGCAGCGATCATCCGAGCGGGTGGGACGATCCTCGATTGGAGCGACACCTGGCTCGTGGACGGTCGGCTTCCGGACGTTCCGGGACCAGTGGTGTTCCACGGGTCCCTGGCGAACGCGGACTGGATCGCCCGCGAGGCGCAGTGGCGACCTGGCGCGTTCTGCGCGACCGACCGGTTCGCGTGCTCCAGCTGGCACCCGGGGGTGACAGACCTGCTCCTGACACCGACATCGGTGCTCACAACCGTCTCGGAACTCGTTGCAACCGGCGCACCCGAAGCATTCGGCGACCGAGTCTTCGTTCGCCCCGACAGCCCATTGAAGCCGTTCAGTGGCCGCGTGCTCGAGCGTGCATCCATCACGTTGGAGTCCCTCGACTACGGCTTCTACTACGACGACGCAGACCTGCCCGTCATCGTTTCTCCAGTGGTCGACGTGTACGCAGAATGGCGCCTGGTAGTCGTCGGCGGCACCGTCGTCGCCGGCAGCGGATACGCCGCAGACGGGCGCACCGCCGGCGCGTCGATCGAGGCGGACCACCCTGCTCGCCGGTTCGGAGCGGGTGTCCTCGATTCCCTGCCTCTCCCCGAGCCGGCGTTCATCATGGACGTCGGGGAGGGACCGGACGGACTCCGTCTGATCGAACTCAACCCCTTCAGCGGTGCTGACTTCTACGGGTGCGACTCGGACGCCATCATCGACGCCGTCCACCGCCTCCTGAGCGCAGCCGAGTGAGCCGGAACCTGCGGATCTGAGAAGTGTCACAGCGAAGTCGAAGTCGACCCTGGTGACGAAGATCCCACCTTTCGGAGGCTGATCTTCGTCAGTGAGGTCATCGCCCGTCCCCGCCGCCGCGCTTCGCGCCTACCGCGAAGATCGCCTCACGGGAGATCTGGTTGCGTCGGCTCCACTTGCAGAAGAGATAGGTGTTGCGCAGTGGCACCGGCCGATCGATCGTGTAGCCCTCACGGCGAAGATCGTCAGCGATTCGTGCGCCGAACCTCGCCTGCCCCACAGGCCCGATCCGAATGACACGATCGCGAAAAGACCCATAAGAATAGCGCCGGGGATCTGCCCGTCCGAGCCTTCGGTCTCTAGCCGTCCCAGCAGCTCCTGAGGACGCAGAAACGGTCCGATGACCTCATACTCTGAGAATCGCACTACTATCGCGCATTGCGGATAGAACGGCTCCACGACAGGGATTCGGCTGTAGGTTTGAGCTCCGGAATTGAGAGGCGCGATGTATCAGAAGATCTTCCAGTCGGGCGGTAGTGCGTTGCCACCAGTTCCGATGTTGATCATCGTCGAGCGGGTGCAGTCGGATATCGTCGTCGGACTCCGCGGCCTTGGCTGGTCTCGCTTCGGCGAGGTCGTCAGCAACGCGCCTGGTACCGTCGACGTCGCGCCTACCGAGCTGCGGGTCACGGTCAACGGTGTCTGCCTGCTCAAGCAACGCGATAGCCTGGCGCCGACACCGACTGGCTGGTACGAAGCGGTCGCCTCATTGTCGCAGCGATGCCTGGTCGTCGTCGTTCGATCTGGACAGCTCGGCGCCGCCGATTGCGAGGCAGAACTCGTCCGCCTCATCGGTACCGATCAGGCAGCGTGTGCCCTGATCCCGTTCAGCGCGCACGACCGAACAGTCCCGTCACTCGATTCGACCGGCCGCAGGGGTGCCGCCCTGGTGGATGACGCTTTGGGTGATTCAGCAGTCTGAACACCCTCAACGTCTAGGACGGTGCCATGCATCCCATACACGTTCAGAACGCGTTCCTCGTCGAGCTTGCGCGCGTCGAGGTGCCTTACATACTCCGCGTGGACGTTCGTGGCCTGAAACGCCGGGTCCGCGTCGATGCCATCCCCACGCGGCGAGGCAACGGCTGCGTCTGTGCTCTTTCCGACGCATGAGGCGGTGCCTGATTCGGACTTCAGGTCATCGTCTAGCAGCACGCCCAGGGTTCCAGGGCCGGCCGTTAGCTAGTTAGGATTACCTACCCTAACTTTGCTACAGTTGAGACGATCCCCTTCCGCCGAAAGATTGGTCTTCGCTGTGCTCCGTCGGTCCTCCCTCGCTGTCCTCGTCGCCGCGTCCGCCCTGCTGCTCGCATCCTGCGCCTCGACGGGAGCCGCCCCCGAACAGTCCGCCGGCAGCGGCGGCGGCGTCACCCTCGAGCACCCCTCGATCGACGGCCTCGCGATCGACTTCGACGCGCAGCCGAAGAACATCGTCATGGACTGCTACGCGTACAGCTCGCTGCACGAGTATGGCGTCGAGCCCGTCGCTCTCTTCGGATACGAATGCGACAACCCGTTCGTGATGGGTGATGCCGACATCTCCGACATCGAGGTCGTCGGCACCGACGGCGAGATCGATGTCGAGAAGCTCGCCAAACTGCGACCCGACGCCATCATCGGTCAGGGCACGGCCGACGGCTGGAATTGGTTCGACGAAGACGTCAATGCGCAGATCACCCGCGTCGCGCCGTTCGTGCCGCTGCCGAGCAGCGAGACGATCGAAGGGCGCATCGCCGACACCCGCGAGATCGCCGACTTCTTCGGCGGCGACGTGGCCTCCGAGGCGATCGTCCAGTCCGACGAAGACCTTGAGCAGGCAAAGCAAGCTTTCAGCGATGCCATCACCGACAAGAAACTGAACCTCATGCTCACGAGCCCCGCCAAGGAGATGCTCTACACCGGCGTCGGCTTCGCGCAAGCCGAACTGCTCGAAGAGCTCGGCGCCACCATCGTCGGCGCCGACGCCCCCAAGACCGGCAACCCGTGGGGCCAGGTCGCGTGGGAGGATGCCTCGACCTACCCCGCCGACATCCTGCTCGTCGAGGGCTACAGCGAAGACTTCTCATTCAGCTCCGAACTGTGGGACGCGCTTCCCGCCGTGCAGGCCGACCAGCTGGGTGCCTGGAGCTCGAAAGGTGCGATGACCGCCTCGACCTATGCGGCGTGGCTGAACGACGTCGCCGCGCTCGTCTCCTCGTCGACCAAGGTCTCCTGACCTTCCGATGCCCTCGCAGCCCACGGCATCCGTGTCCGCCCCGAACACTTCCCTATCCGGGGCGGACCCGCGTGCGTCGGCCGCGAGCAATTCGAGCCGACGGCGGTGGATCGGCCTGATCCCGCTGGCGCTCCTATGTCTCGCAGCGCTCGCCTCCAGCATGCTCGTCGGTTCGCGCAGCCTTCCGCCAGCCGATGTGGTGCACGTGCTCTTGCACCCCGACCCCGCCGACGCCATCTCGCAGACGGTCTGGCTCTCCCGCGTGCCGCGCACGGTCCTCGTGCTCGTCGCGGGCGCAGCTCTCGGCGTCGCCGGGGCCCTGATGCAGGCTGTCACCCGCAACCCGATGACCGACCCCGGCATCCTCGGGGTGAACGCGGGCGCATCGCTAGCGGTCGTTGTGGGACTGGCATTCTTCGGAATGACGGACATCTCCCAATACATGTGGTGGTCGTTCGCGGGCGCGATGATCACCTCAGTGCTGGTCTTCATGATCGGCAACACCGGCTCGGCCCGCGGCAACCCGGTGCGCATGACGCTGTCGGGTGTTGCCCTTGGGGCCGTGCTGTCGGGGTTCTCGTCGGCCGTGTTGTTGTCGAACTCCGAGGTCCTGCAGAAGATGCGCGGATGGTCGGCCGGAACCACGGCCTCGCAACCGCTCGACGCGACGCTCGCGATCGTGCCGTTCATCGTCGCAGGATTGATCCTTGCGATGCTCAGCTCACGTTCGCTCGACCTGCTCTCGCTCGGCGAAGCATCCGCCGTCGCGATGGGAGCCCACCCGAACCGCATCCGGATCGTCGCGCTCGTCGCGATCGCCCTTCTCGCCGGCGGAGCGACCGCGGCGGCCGGGCCCATCGGCTTCCTCGGCCTGCTCGCCCCACACATCGCGCGCATGATCGTGGGCCCTCACCAGGGATGGATCCTCGCGTACTCGGTGCTGATCGCGCCCACCGTGATGGGGTTCGCCGATGTGCTGGGCCGTGTCATCACGGCGGGCGAGGTACCGGTTGGCGTCGTCACGGCGTTCATCGGTGCCCCGGTGCTGATCTACATGGTGCGCCGATTCCGGGTCTCGGAGGTATGACGGCGTGACCGAACTCGACTTCGGCCGACGCATACACCGCATCGGCCCACACTCGCGGCCGTTCCTGCTGGTGGATGGGCTGTCAGCTCGCCTCTGTACCGCCCTCTGGGTCGGCATCGTGCTGCTCGCGGTGTTCGCCGTGTTTTCGGGATCGGCGCAAATATCACCGGCCGAGGCGCTCAGCGCCCTTGTCGGTCAGGGTGACGACTACACCAACATGGTCGTACTCGAATGGCGTGCGCCCCGCATCCTCATGGCCGTGCTGCTCGGCGCGTGCCTGGCAATGAGCGGCGCGATCTTCCAAAACCTCACTGGTAACCCGCTCGGTTCCCCCGACGTAATCGGGTTCCAGACCGGTTCGTACACCGGCGCCCTGATCGTCATGCTGCTGATCGGTGGCGGCTCGGTCGAGACGATGATCGCTGCACTCATAGGCGGCATCGTCACCGCGTTTCTCGTGTTCCTCCTGTCATCGAAGCAAGGTTCCGTGCGCGGGGTGCGGCTGATCATCGTGGGCATCGGCGTGAGCGCCATGCTCGCGTCGGTGAACGTCTGGATCCTGCTGACGGCGACGGTGGAGGATGCGATCATGGCGAGCCTCTGGGGTGCCGGCAATCTCTCCGGTGTCTCGTGGTCCACATTCGCTGCCGCCTTCGTCGGCTCGGCAGTGTTCATCGTGGCGGCCATAGCGCTGAGCCGGCCGATGCGACTCCTGCAAATCGGAACGCCGTTCGCCACGGCGCTGGGACAGAATGTGCGCGCGGTGCAGGTGTCGGCGATCGTCGTCGGCATCGGCCTCACAGCACTCGCGACGGCGACGGTCGGCCCGATCTCGTTCATCGCACTGGCGGCACCGCAGATCGCCCGGCGCCTCGTGCGCTCCGACGGACTCGCACTAGGGCCCACGGCCGCAGTAGGAGCGTTGCTGCTGTTGCTCGCGGATGTCGTCGCCCAACGCATCCACCCCGATTCGCCCCTGCCCGTCGGCATCGTCACGGTGTCGATCGGCGGACTGTACTTCCTATGGCTACTCCTGCGAGAGGGAAAGAAGAGATGACCCGACTGATCGTCGACGGCGCCGCGCTCGGCTACTCCGACAAGCTGGTCTGCGAAGACGTATCGGTGGATATCCCCGACGGAGCATTCACCGTAATCGTCGGGCCCAACGCCTGCGGCAAGTCCACTCTCCTCAAGAGCCTCACCCGACTCTTACCGCCGACGCGCGGTAACGTGCTGCTCGACGGCCGCAGCCTGCACAAGATGCCGACCAAACATGTGGCGCGCGAGGTGGGCCTGCTCCCGCAGGGTCCCGTCGCGCCTGACGGCATCCGCGTCGTCGATCTGGTGACGCGGGGACGCTACCCACATCAGCGTCTGTTCGCACCCTGGTCGCCCGACGGCGAGACCGCCGTCGCCTCAGCGATGGACTCCACCGGAGTCCGGGAGCTTTCCGGCCGCCTCGTCGACGAGCTTTCAGGCGGGCAGCGCCAGCGAGTGTGGATGGCGGTCGCACTGGCCCAGCAGACGCCGATCCTGCTGCTCGACGAGCCAACCACCTATCTCGATGTCAGCCACCAGATCGAACTGCTCGAGCTGTGCCGCACACTCAACCGGGTGCAAGGCCATACGCTCGTCGCTGTCCTGCACGATCTCAACCAAGCCGCACGCTACGCCGACCACATCATCGCGATGAAAGACGGTGAGGTCGTCGACACCGGAACCCCGGCCGAGGTCATCACCGAGTCGCTTGTGTCCGAAGTATTCGGACTCGACGCGCGTGTCATCCAGGACCCGGAATCGGGCAGTCCACTCGTTCTGCCGCGTTGGCCGCACGCCATGTAGAGGCGTACTTCCGTTGCCGTTGCCTTGACTATCGATCATGCGCCTGCGTCGGAGCGAGACGAGAACCCAGGAGAGTGTTCCGCCCAACGTCACGCAAGGAAGGGACCCCACACGTGATCAATGACTCATGGTTCCTACAAGTCGTCGTCGACGCGCTGCCGCCTGGACTTGCGGTGTAGCTACTCAGGCGATCAAATTCTGAGCCGCACTCGGCGCCTCGCGGTGGGATCCGACGCGTCGCCTCGTATCGCCGGAGACGGCCACACGGGCGGGCGCTGACTCTATGCCCAGATGGTCAGCCAGGTCTCCCCTCCCAGCCCCGACACCCGTGGGGCTTCGCGCGGTCAGCGTAGGCGCGATTCGCGCATAATCATGGGTGCTCGCCCTTCCCTGCGACCGCAATCGAACTATGTGCCCGGGTCGCAGCATGGGCTCCACTGAGTCGGTAGCACCGACGACAGGTATGCCATCCGCCGCAGACATCGCAGCAAATGAGGCTTCCGCTGCAGCCACCACCCGATGGGCCTCCACAGACAGAGCTCCCGACAAGCCATAGAGTGCGCCGATCGGAATGGCGCGCTTGCCGTTGAGGTATCGCAGCACCGTCGTGCGTACCATCCCGGCACGCCTCGCGACTTCGTCGATGGTGAGTCCTCGTGCCGCGCGTTGGCGGCGGAGTTCAGCGGCTACCGCGTCGTTGAAATCGAGAGCGGTGTCCATCCGGCCACCGTAGCAAACAAACACTCGTTCACACAAATCTAATATTTGACAAGCCGACCAAATGATTCCTATGGTGACCAAATGGACACCATCCCCCTCTCCCAGCAGATCGCTCAACGCGTCCAACACGCGTTGCTCAACCATGGCCAGACGGATACTCAACTTGCGAACGCAGTCGGGATGCCGCCAGAACAGCTCCGACTGAAGCTCGCCGGTCAGCTCGACTTCACCGTGGCCGAACTCGACCGGATCGGCGCTGCCCTTGGGCTAAGAGGCTCTGAACTCCTGCCATCATCTGCAGTAGCGGCCAACGGCCCCACCAGTGTCTGAGCCCGCAGAGCAGGGGCCGATGGGTCCTCGGGAGTACTCGATCACCGAGGCAGAGTTCATCCGGCCGGAGTTCGACTTCGAGAGCGAGTTCGCCCAGTTCCGGAACTGGTGGGCGCGTGATCCACGCATCGTCGGGAACGCGTTCTCCCTGATGCTCTACCTCGTCACCCATCGACGCACATACCGGATCACGCAGTCCCGGGCCCAGCGGGATCTCGGCCTGGGGAAGGACGCTTTCAGGGCAGCCCGACGCAAGCTCGAGGCCGCTGGTTTTCTCCGCGTCGAGGAGCACCGCCATCCAGCGGGGACTGTCGAT
>Ga0308160_10002006_pt1 | contig 26104 bp, 29 predicted proteins | sample PhyFR1_FD_201036 | JGI IMG/M metagenome (GOLD analysis project Ga0308160, IMG submission 201036) | Phyllosphere microbial communities from UC Gill Tract Community Farm, Albany, California, United States - DLSLF.R1 | ecosystem: Host-associated > Plants > Phyllosphere > Unclassified | place: USA... | reverse complement strand
TTGATGAATGAGGAGACAGGACATGATTCAAGAGCATCAAGTGTTCATGGATCTTTTTCATCTGCTGGACCCGAGGACCAGCAACAACCACCCAGGAATAGGGGTATCAATTCGTTATTAAATGAAGGAGCTATACCTATATCACAATCGAGTTCGATATCCTCAGCCGCTTATACTACGCATTCGCACCTTAGTCCTGGACCTAAACCTTACTCTCTACTCGACCATGATGGATTCTTAGCCCCCACCACACCAGCTTCTGGATTCGCGAGATCAAGTAGATCACCTTACCCAGCCAATTCACCGGCTTTATCGATGCACAATCTCCCGCATGAGATCAATACAAACACAAACACATATCGATCGCCTCATCCCTACGGCTTTGAATCGTTACCCCTTCGCTCACCCTCTGTCTCGGTGTCACCCCGTCATCAACTACATAACCTCCCACCGCCAAATTTACCTTCTCGACCAGGATCTTCATCTAGTGCAGGTGGATACCCATACAGTCAACATCATTACGAGTCCCCGTCACACACATATCAACAACTTTCAGAACACCCGCAACGCCCAAGATCAAATAGTAGAATGAACGACCCACCATCCCGTCCAAGGTCAAGTAGTAGGGCTACAGATCCTCCCTCACGCCGAACATCATCTTCTATTCCCGCATCAATTCCCGCATCATACCGACCTAGACATAGATCACCCTCTCCACCTCCCCGAATCCCTTACGCCCCGCACAGGATCACTGCTCCTGAATCAGTCATGATTCCAATTTCACAACGAGAGATCGACAATCTACAATTGGAAGGTCTAGCCAACAACCCACTTCGAAAAAAGATGAGATCCGCACCACCCACTTGGTCTGGCGTCACCCCTTCACCGAGTTTACAAAGGTCAAGCGGTCCTCAGGAAGGGGGCAATTCGTATTTCCCTGGAGAAAGCCATGGATCCGGACCAAGCAACAGCGCACCGTACTATCCTGGCGATAATCGAGCAGGTGGACCAAGTAATAGTAACTACTATCCTGGCGATAATGGAGCTGGACCTAGTAGTACAGCCCAGAAGAGGAAAATCAGCGGTAACGACAATACTCGGAAGGGATCACAGCCGCAAGGCTCGAACGGTGGACCAGATTACGCAAGGAGAAAAGTCAGCGAGGCAAAGTATACCGGGAACAATGGCTTGGTAGCGGATCACTGTACGTTATCCCACTCTCTGATGTACTACTGCTGATGATTAGACAACTCGCGTCAGGAAGTAGGTCTTGACGCCAGAGAGCTTTCTCCAATCATCGGTTTAAGGAAATTCAACAATTGGATTAAATCGGTCCTCATCGGTAAATTCGCCCATAGACCACATAATGCGCCTGGCGCAAATGTACTCGATTTGGGATGTGGGAAAGGAGGCGATTTGCAGAAATGGAAACAAGCTAGGATACGTCGGATGGTTGGACTAGGTGAGCAGCCGGTGTGATAGATCGGTATGGTACTGATGATAGATATTGCCGCGACATCGATTGAACAGGCTCGGAAACGATATGAAGGTCTATACAGACCTGGCTTTGGAGCTGATTTCTATGCCTTTGACTGCTTTGGTGTATGTCCCCCTTGGTTGTTGCGGGCTTTCGCTGACCTGACAGAGATCGATAAGTGAGATCATACCGCCCGACACGCAACGTGAAGATTACTTCGACAATGTCTCGCTGCAATTCTGTATGCACTACGCCTTTGAATCTTCATCAAAAGTCCGACTTATGCTGGAAAATGTTACTCGGTATCTACGTATAGGTGGTCAATTTATCGGTACAATCCCCGACTCTGATTTGTTACTGTGAGCTCGCCCGTTTCTAGATTGGACTCGACTGATGATAAAGGCGCCGATTGAATGATTTACCCGAGGGGGAAACGGAATTTGGAAACGCATGTTATTCGGTCAAATTCGCCGAGAGGAAACACAAAGGTGTATATGGACATGCTTATTACTTCTTCCTCCAGGATGCGGTGGAGGATGTACCGGAATATGTCATTGATTGGGAGAACTTCCTCTCGTAAGTACACGTACATCTTTGTGGGGCGGGGACTGATAAAAAGACTCGCTGCTGAATACGGCCTCCAGCTGGTCTACAAGAAAGCATTCAATGAGATCCTAAGTGAGGAGCAGAGTTCGAGGGATTTCGGACCACTTCTCGCCAAGATGGGAGTATTGAATGCTGAGGGGGCTAGTAATATGGATGAAGCTCAATGGGAAGCAGCCAGTAAGTCCTGATTTGCGCTCGAAAGCTGGAGCTGACGTGTAGATTTGTATATGGGTTTCGCCTTCGAGAAAGTCCAGCGTTAGTCACACAGCCAACATATCGTGACCCGTAATTTACATATACCCTCGTAATCTACATATATCAATCATGTACATTCCTACCATTGTACCCTATCTCCCTTCCAATCCCAGCATTTCCCACCCCAAGCATCTCCCTCCCTTTTGACTTGACTCATGACTTTGGTCATATGTTCAATAGCTTGCTCCGGGCTCAGGATACCCTTTTCGAGACTCGGTTTTGCTTTATCGCCTAGTATGCGTTTACTAAATGATGTGAGGACTGTTCCGGGGTGGTAGGCTACGGCTACTGCCGATGAGGATCGGTTGATGAGCTGTCCGTTAGCCTGCCCATGAATTGAAGGAGGGGAAGGATGTACTTCATGATCTAGTGTTCGGACGAATTGGTTCAATGCCGCCTTTGACCTATTTGTTAGTCAATGTTCGAGTAGAAGAGAATAAGGACATACGATCGATAAGAATACCATCCACCCTTTTCATTATCCGCGATACTACCCACTCTCGCACTCAAACTCCAACACAAACTTCCATCCTTACTAACCAATCCTTTCGCCGGATCAGATTCCTCCCATTCAGATTTCGAAGAGAGATCCTTAAACTCTTTACGCGTAGGTATAAGTGGAGCAAAGTGTTTGTATGTCAATAAATGACCTATGGTATTAACGTTGAATGTCTCCAATGCTGCTTTTGCGTCGAAGGCAGATAAGGATTTCTCGGGATGTAACTACTCATCAGCTAGGAAGGGGGAAAGACGTACAATACCAGCTAAACAAGCAATCAACCTAACTGATGCTTTCCCTTCCCTCTCCTCTAATGTTTTAGATGCCTTGGCAAGGGAGTCTTCTTGGGTATTATCAATTCCCCCGAGGACCGTTAAACGGTCTTTGAGATTGGAATCGGAGGACTGTTCGAGATGTCGTTGGAGGTCTGTCGTGGAGCTTTGGTGGGTCAGGGCGTAGACTTTCAAAGATGTATGACGGAGTATATGGGCCGCTAGGTTCAATCCGAGTCCGCCTGATGCTCCTTGAATTACTGCTATTGACATTGTGGATGTACGATTTCAGAGTCAAGTATGATCGATCAGAATGACGTTTGGTGCAGATCCAGGCACAGGTATCAAGCCGCAATCTGTCTTGCATGATGGTATATTTCGATCCACAATATCAGGCTTCCCCCCCAAGTTCATATCTATCAATGATTCAATAAATACGCCTCTACTCCCTCTTGACGATTTCTCCCCCAGGGCAATTAGCGTGCTTCTTCAATTCAACCTTCAACTTCCTATTGCTCTTGTGTACAGCCAACAACTCGTTCTTGGCAATATTCCAATTCTTCCTAATCTCCTCCGCCTTTCCGTCCGCCTTCTTTGCCCTACTTTCAGACTCTCTCCCTTCTGATCTAACCTGACAAAGTTCAATTTCCATTTCTTGCCTTTCCTCAAGTCGATCATCTGCTAGTTGTTGATTAATCTGTGATTTTTCCTTTACTTCCTCCATGCACCCGGTCTCGCGCAACAGTCGTGCATTGTCGGCTACGACTTGCTGGTGATCTGCCTGTAGGATGTTAAGCTCGGCCTTGGTAAAATCGAGCTCTGCTGATGTCGCTTGCGATTTCTTGAACCCAGTCCTATAGTCATCCAATTCGATCGACGCTGTCTCGTATTCCGTCGTGATGGTCGCAAACTGTTCGGTAAGTTGCGCATTCTCGGCCTGGGCGGTGGTGAGGGTGGCTTGCAGCTCGTTTCACTGCTTGCGGGATTCGTCGGCGTTCTTGATTGCTGCTTCGTGCTGTCTCCTTAGCTCGGTTGTTTCGCCAACTTGAGATTTCAAATCTGCAATAGCGAGTCGGTCCGCATCCCTTCCACCTTCCAATTGGATTACTGCCTCCGCTGCTTGTCTGCACTTCTCTACTCCCTCCTCCGACTGACCACGGAGAGTATCCATCTCTTCCTTATATGCTCGACTGTCGGATTTGAGCTGGTAACACTCTGCCTCCAATTCCTTGACCTTCGCCTCGGCTGTCTCCACTACCCCAATGGTGTCATCTCGCTGATCCTGTAGTTCGTATATCCTTCCCTCTAGTGACTTCTTTTCGTCCTGCATAGACGTGATAGTGACCCTCTGTCGCTCACATCGCTGCAAGACGCCTTCCATCGCCACCTCTGATGCCTTCACCTTCTCCAAACTCGTTTCAAGCCAGGCCGAGAGACCGAGGATGTAATGAGCAGGTCCACATCCGGCTTCTTGTGAGGCTAGACTGGTGATATTTGCGAGAGGTGTGGTTGTATCGATTCGAGTAGACTTGGGAGATTTCTCTGATGAAGTCTCCGTTGATTCCGTTTCGTCACGGGATCGCTTCGTATGGCTGTTATTGGTCTGGCTGGCGTCGGAATGGGGAATTGTAGGATTGGATTTCTGAGAGCCTTCATTGGTGATAATGCTCGCGTCGATATGATGGTCGGGTGAGGGCTGGATCGATTCGGGTCTATTGCATCAGACACTGTTGGGGTACCATCCCTACTAGGCGCAGATCGAGTTGAGGATGTGGCCGACGAGTCGAGCGTGTTGGGAAGTGAGAAACCAGATCCCCTAGTAGTTATTGGTGTGGAAATAGCGGAACTGGAGGTTGATTTGGTAGTGATGCCATTACTTCGATCCCCATCAAGCCATCTTTGAAGTATCGATTGATTGTTGACGCCCATTGTCACAAAATCACAATTCTTCTGGCAGCAAGCGCAGCTACGTGTCGAATCGCCATTTGGTCGAGTATGTATTTTCTTGACATAGCATGGTCCATGCGCAAATACACACGGCTTACATCGTAGGTAATGTGGTAGCTTGACATGATTTTTTAGATCAGCCTCACATAGAGCCTAATAGCATCAGCGGTGTCCTCTTGTTTGTTTGGAGATACTTACAACATTGGCTCTCCTTGTGGTGCCAGCGTCCCTGTGTCTCTGTGCGGCAGTATCGTATTTCTGTCCATAATTACTCTCCATCCTACGGTAAGATCATCAACTGTTGATAGACAAGTGAAGGCTTGAGGGAGTAGTAAAAATTGAAATTGTTAGTCGTCCTGAAAGGTATCCTTTGACCATTTAGACTGGTGCCTTTTCAGCCATGTGTGTGTGTATATGGGTGGTCTTTGCATGGTCCAAGCGGTGATAATGAGTGCGATATAGATTCTTATAGCGACAGCAAAAGGGTAAGGTATATGATTGATTGGGAGTGAGCAGACAACACCAGATAGAGTGTAGTTACGGCAAATTCAGGCACCTGTCAAAATCGAAGTTGCAAGCATCTGCATCATAGAACGGCATTAAACTATCTACATTAGGCAGAATACCGTCCTGTCCAGCCCGTCGTCAAGAATAAAGCAGCTCACATCATCCGGCTTTGGAAGCGCTCCCAGCTGCTCACAACTCAGGCCCCAGTCATGTCAATGATCTCCCTCTCCGCCCTACTCCCTTCCGCTTGACCTTCGCCATTTCCTTCCCTCTTGATGTCCTTATTGTCCCTCTTGAATTCCTTCAACTCAATCTCGCTCTTGTGGAGGTTGCCAACAGCAACATTGTAATTCTTCCTATATTCTTCGCCCTTCTGTTTCCACTCTCTCGCTTCAGTCCTAGCTTCACCAAGCTGGATCTCCATCTGATTCTTATCATCAAGTCTGTCCTGCGCCACTTTTCCCAGGTTCTCCAATTTCTCCTTCAATTTCTCGATCTTTTCTGCGGAAGTTGATAGCTCAGCATTGACCGAAAGAAGGCGGTGTGCTTCGGATTGAGCGTGAAGAAGCTCAGCTTTGACACTGATCAACGCAGCTGCGTCTGTTTGAGCTCGGTGGAGGGAGGCTCGAGTTTCCTCCAGATCCATTGTCACATTCTCATGATTGGTCGTCATTGTTTCGAGTTCTTGAGTGAGTTGGTCTTTGTCGGTTTGAATGACCGCCAGCGCGTTTTGAGCCTCGTTTCGTGCATGGCGCGAAGCATCCGCATTCTTGACAGCTAGGCCGTGCTGCCTCTCCTCCTTGGCCAGTCGGTCTTCAAGCCTCTGGATTGCGACCTGTCTTGCCTCCTTCTCCGTGACAAAAACCCTCGCCTCCCTCCTTGATACTTCCAACAATTTTGATTGAGTGTCGGCCAGCGCCCTTCTGGCTGTATCACGTTCCTTCTTGAGTCGTGTCAACTCTGCCTCATTTTCCTTCGCCAGGGATGCCGCAGCCGTCCTCTCCTCCCCTCTCTTCTTGTCCAGCTCCAATCGTTGCAATCTCATAGCTTCCTTCTCCTTCCTCTCCCTACTGAGATCTTGTTTCAAGTCCTCAACGGCTGCCAGAGCAGTTCCTTGCGTCTTCAAGATCGACTTGTGTCGTACAAGTAGACCGAGTATGTCGCGGCCAAATTCATGATCACTGCCCTGGAATTGATTGGCGAGCTCCTCCGTCATCGATGGAGTATTGGTAGCGGAAGTAGCGTCGAGTCTGGCAGCTTTGGCGGGTGGATTTGATGGTGCAGGTTCATCGATTGATGAGTCTGTTTCGGTCCTTGATCTTTTGGAATGGGTACCTTGGCCATCTTTTGCGGGTGGTGGAGATGATGGCAATGTCGAGGTACCCGAATGAGGAGGAGTCATTGGACCTGTCGAGGAAAGTTCACTGATACTCGAAGACGCTGCGGGTGATGATGGCGGAGGTACCTTGAGTTTGATCAAGGTTGGGGGTTGGGGCCTGGCAGATGAAGGGATGGTCGGCAACAGCCGGTCCTCATCAGCGCGAGGCGTGGAGCCACTTTGGAGGGGATTTGGGATGTGCAAGTCTCTAGAAGAGGCCATCTCGATGTTCCTTGAATAGTCCAGCCAGGACTGCACCCGCGCTCGTGCACGTACGCCCCTTGGCTTAACAAGAGAGCAGGTACTGCTCCTGCAGCCAGCACATCTTGCACTGGCGTCGCCATACGGGTGCTCGAGGGTTCGTTGCACATAGCAATCACCGCCATTCGACTCGCAGGATTTGCACCTCAACAGCAAGTGTAGCTTGATGTACTGGCTCGGATTTGCCTGAATTCGGGCCTGAAAATTAGCGGTGTCATCGTCGCGGTCTCTCACAATGATGTCCTCGGGCTTATTCCCGTGACCTGCTGTTGATCTGTGTCTATCCATGTTACTCATCTCATATGTGAGTAGAGTGATGATTGATGCTGTTTTCAATGGTTGATTGCGCATTGAAGGCATAGAGCTCGAGCGTGTTTTATCTGTGTGTCAAGGAACGAGGGTCAACGCAAGTATACAGACATCCTTTGGTCCTGTTTTTCGGATGTTTCATGCTTCATGACTCTATCACTTCACTGACCGCCTGATGAGACCTTTCGAGAGGTATGAATTGCATTATACTATGGACACCATTCTCAACATGAAGGGCAACGTCTTGATGGACTCAATCTCCGCAGTGACGTGTCATTTCAACATTCGTCCAGCAGTGACTCTGGCACTAATAAAGAAGAAATAGTGGACGTAGGGCGAGCCTGGTGAGATTCGTGGATACCTATCATCGATCGGGCTGGTTGCTGTAAATACGCGTTCCATCGTTCAATCATATCAATCTATCTCGATTCCGGCTTTCTCCTCGAGACGTCTTTTCAATCTTCTTCCATAGACAAATCGATCAAACCTTCCACTTCTCCGGCACTCCCAGAGTCGTCCCTGGTCCCTTGACTGATCCTCGGCTTCTCACCTTTCAACCTCCTAATCTCTGCGTGAAGCCTGCTCATTTCGGCACTCTTCACATTCCAGTTCCTCCCGATATCCGTTTTTGCCTTCTCTGATTCCTGCCAGTTCTTTCTAGCTTCGTCCCTCTGTTCCATGTAATTTGTCGCCAAGATCTTTGAAGCTACTAACTCCTTCTCGACGATGATGTGGTCTGCTTGGCTGGCGTCTGAGACCTGAGAAATGGTTTCCAACTCGGCAATTCGCTGTTTGGCTTGTTGAAGTTCCGTATTGAGTCGCTTCTTGTCCATTTCGAGCTGGTGATGATCCGCTTGAAGGTTGGCAAGTTTCGGTTTGACCATGAGTTGCATGGAAGATTTTCTCTGAAGGAGCTGAGTTTTCTCTTGCTGGAGCTTTTGAACAGTGACACCGGCGGCATTGAGTGCGGATTGACTTTCGTCCAATTTCGCAGTGACTCGGATCTTCTCTCCTTGTGCGATTCCGAGAGACGCTTGAACTTGATTCCTCACGATGCGGCAGGTGTTTGCGTGTTGAACTGCCGAGGTATTTCTGTTTCTCAGATTCTCCATCTCCTCCAATCGTACCTCCATCCCTCTCATGTTGATGTCCAATCTCTTCTTCTCCGCCTTCATATCGACCAATTGGTCTTCCAACTCCTTGATCTTGATTCGCGCCGCTTCCTCCTCCTTCTCGTTCATTTCTTTGGTCGCGACCGTATCTTTGGCCTTGTCATGAAGCTTCTCCCTCAGCTGCTCGATCATGCTGCTCAACCCCTCATTCTTCTCTTCCATCTTCTCCCATAACAACTTCTCCTCGATCCCCTTCTGGTCTCTCACTTCCCCCTCCGCCTTTCTTTCATCCCTCTCCCTCTGAATATCCGCCGCACTCTCTTCCTTGGCCACTGCCGCCTCCTTGAGCAGATTCTGAGTGGTCTCCAGCAAAGCCTCGATATCCTTATTCTTGACCTCCAGTTCGGCGTATCGATTTTCAAAGTCCGTCTCCTTCTCCCTGGTGAGCATTGCGGCTACATTCATCAATAGCCCTGTCCTCTCCTTCTACCACTCCGCCTTCTGATCTTGCAGTGACTTGATGAGAGCTTCAGCCTTTTCAAGCTGTAATCTGTGCTTCTCGTTGGCGACTGTCGCCTGATCCCTAGCCAGTACCGCCGCAGCATCCCTCTCCATCACTAACGTTCCTTTGTCTCCCTCCAAATCCGATTTTTGATCTTGAAGCACCCTGATGTCGGCTTCATTCTTCTCGAGTTTCGCCTTCTGCTCCTCGACGGTAGTCGTCGCCTCATCTCTAGAGTTCCAGACCGTTTCATGTTGCCTGACAAGACCAACAATGAGATCACAAAATGGGATGTCCTTCAAAGTGTCTTTCAAGGTCTTATACACTGCCTCTTCGTCCGTCATTGCGTCAGTGTTGATAGTGGTGCCAAGTCGAGCAGCCTTGGTGGGTGTCATGTCGGAGCTGTCGAGTCCCGAGTCCGAATCGCTTCGAGACCTCTTGGAGCTAGAAGCAGTCGAGTTGCCCTCAGCCTGTGATGCTGACTGATTTGAAGTACTCGATACCGAGAATGGTTCGCCTTGAGCTGACCTCTCGAGAAGTGATGATGACGGTGGTTGGGATGGAGTAGCCGCAGACGCACCCGGAACGGGATTTAGGGTGGCGGAACTGTTGGCGGAGGTGAAGACATCCTGATTGTGATTGGCGATTGGGTGCTGGGCATGTACAGCCTGAGGAAGGGCTGCTACGTTGCGACTGGCGGATCGAGTACCGCTCAAGATTGCATTTCGATCAAGCCAAGCTTGAAGTATTCGTCGTGAAGGACCGTTTCCAGACTGGTATAAAGAGCAGCTAACCGAATAGCAGCAAGCACATTTAGCCCCGGCATTACCATTAGGGTGGTGGGGAGTTCGAGGGACATAGCATGGACTGTTGTAATTCTTGCAGGTCTTACACCTAAACTCGGGGGGGATTCGGATATTAAGAGTTAAATCCGCTTCGATACCAGCCTGACGATTAGCCCAAGACATGTGGTGCTACTTTACTTACCAATACACTCGCTCTTCTGAGCTGTCGGAGAGTCTTCTCTTTTTCGTGGTCCGTACGGGCTGAATTAGGCCACATTGTGATCGAGACTGTCGGAAAAGGTAGAGAGTAGAGTGAGAATCGCAGCTGTAGGCTGATAGTCAAGTGAAGGGGGTCGTGGTCAATGAGAAGCCAAGAAGCGCAAGACGAGGCACCAGGGCATCCAATCGACGTCTTCCCAAAGGCATCCTTTGGTCTTTTCGATTTGGAAATGAAGTGACGCCTCACCTCATCGTCTATCCCTGAAGGTGTATGCGTAACATGAACGCGTGACTCTGTCCTTACCCCTCCCTCATACACAGACACGCAGGATGCATTTGTAACTTACCTATTGAAGGCCTTGTAGCGCGGCAAAAGTCGCTTTCCACTTGACGAGCTGACTTGCCGTCTTGGCATGATCCTCTTTTTCCTTCACCATCTCCTCTTGTCCCTTTACGAGCTTCTCCTTCGTCTCCGCCAGCCCTTCCTCCAGCTCAGCCATCTCGGCATCCTTGATGAGATCCGCCTTCCTTACACCTTCCAAGTGTATTCTCCACTCCGCCTGCAACTTATGGTACTCCCTGGTCGCATCCTGCGATTGCTGCTCCGCCGACTTGACTTCACTACTCAACTTCTTCTGAAGTTCCTGAACCTCGATCCTGAGTGTATCGCGCTCCGCCTGAGTTGCCTTCATTATTTCCTCCATCCCTTCATCCTTCTGCTTGTCTCGTCCAGTCTGTTGATCCTCCATCTCCTTGAGGGTCTCTTCGGCGTTGACTCGCATTGCTATTTCAGTATCGATGATCTTTTGCATATCCGCAAGCTGCTTTTCGATGGTTTGAGACGAAGTAACGAGTTTGATAGCTTGCTGAACGAAGTCCGACTCTATGACAGATTGGCTCGATTCACCAATGATAGGAGTTGATGCCGCTACTCCTCCAGGTTGTGCCCTGGTACGCTTCGGTTGCACATTGATAAATATGTCGTCTCCGTCACTTTCCAGATCGACGTAATTCGGTCGGTTTCGCTTAGTCCTCCCTCCCCTATCCACCTCAGCCACAACAGGCGGCCCATCAAGAGCAAATATCCCGAAAGTCTCATCCCTAGCCGTCTCTGCTGCCCTCCTCTTGCCAGTTTCCTTTCTCTTCCTCCCCAATTCCTCATCCATCCATTTCCTCAACTCTATTCGAGCTTCTCCGGCAGTCTTGTCCTTCTTGGTGAACCCGCAATTGCTGCTTAGACAAGTCGCGCATTTCCTCTGTAGATTGCCATCCGGGTACTCGTCCGATAGTTCGATGCAGCAGTCGACTTGACCTCTGGGACAGGTTTTACATGCGAGATGGACCGGTAGGCGAATGAGCTGGTTGGGATGTTTGGCCATATAGATCTAGTGGGGGTCTCAGCTAGAGTAACGAAGGAAGGGAAGACTCACGCAATTGTAAATCTTCTTTTGCTTGGTCGAGCTTTTAGTGTCCTCTACTTTGTTTTGCTCCGTCGTCGTGAATCCCTGATAATTGAAGCGAAGCGTCGGTTTTCGATCTACTAGTTTGTCGTCCATCTTTGCTTGTACTCGTGTTGCGTAAGGGGTGATGAGAAAAGAAGGATGAGAAGCGGTGATGAGGTTAATTGATCAGGGCGCGGACCTAATACTCCAATGTCCGAGCTTGTGTGTGTGTGTGTGTGTGTATCGCGAAAAAGGTACCGCTCCGGTCAAAGGATGTACTCGAGGTATGTAACGCCAATAGTCCTTTCATTGATCACCATGATCAACCACCCCTTGGCCCCTTGAGCTCCCTTGCGATGTCGTCCCTGTCATATGAGATGTCTAAATCATATAAGATCATGTCCCATCTCATCAGCCCCGATATATCAACCCTAACAATAAGTAAATCATCTACATAATCAAAACTAGAATAAAATGCCAGCTCTTAGACCTACCCCTACTACAGCGCCACTTGTCGAGCGACAATTTGGAGATATAGGAGGAGGACTGGGAAGTGCAGGGGCCGCCATTGGCGGAGGCGTTCAGACTGGCATTGCTGGTGCGGGAGGAGGAGTTGGAACTGCCATAGATGGCGCTAGTGGAGCGATCGAGACTGCCGCCAACGCTCCCAACGCAGCCATTTCTGCGGGCGCCAATGTGAGTCTGATGAATCAGTATCGACCCGCGAGCTGACAAGTCTAGGCCGCGGGCGACAGAATCGACGACGAGGCGAGCAAGCAAGCTTCCGCGTACCTTGCAGAGGCTTGGGCCGATCTCAAGGCGGATTTCATGGCGAGCGCCTTAATACCGATCCTAGCCGGTACGTGTGCCGTTTTCGCCGTCCTATATCAGCTGATCAGTGCAGTGAGCGGCCTCGCCCTTTTACTAGTTGCCGTTTGGTTTTACCAGAAGAAGAAGGGTAGAACGATGTTTGGAAAACCTAGAGCTGTGAAGAGCGAGACTAGTGAAAAAGAGGGAGATGGAGATCCGTGAGAACTAGCCCATATGCATTCGTGGATTCGTATGCAGCAGTCTTACAAGAGACCGAGGAACTTCTTGACCTCTGGCTCAGGCCTGAATCCGACTACCATCAGCTCACCCATTGTCGTAGACTTACCAAACTTGTTCGCAACCTTTCCATTCTTGAAAGCAACGACGGTAGGTAGAGCCGAGACCTATTGTAAGTCTTCTTTCTCACGTTGTTTATGGAGATGACCTACCTTGTACTCAGCTGCTAGGTCCGGGTGCTGGTCTACATCTAGGGTCATGAGATCGTATTCCGTCTCTGGCCCGGTTACTCCTTTCAGTAATGGAGTGAGAACTCGACAGGGCTGACACCATCTACCTGTCAGCTATGTCCGCTTGTGTTCAAACGTCAGCTTACGAAGCGTAGAAATCGACGAGGATAGGCTTGGAAGAGCTCTCATCAATGACTCGCTTCTTGAAGCCCTACTAATCAGCGGCGAAGTCTGACGAAAGGTATAGCTAGCTCACGGCAGCATCGGCCTCTAGGAAATGATCACGAGCCACTCTTGACGTCGTGAAAGCCCTCTTGGCTACTGAGGCGGAAGCGATAGATCTAGATAGACGTAGTGCGGAAGACATATTGATGGATAGTGAGAGAGAGAGAGGATCGAATCTTGAATCATATGAGTCATCTTATCATCTTCGCTTAAACTGTTAAATGCCCTCCACCTAATCTGTCCAGATATTCAAAAACTTGCAATCACTAGTATTCACTGTCATTCTCTGTAAGAGTCAAGGTATCGATCATCGTAACAGATCAAGAGATTAATGAGCAAGATGCCTAAAGCTAGTGAGTATTATCAATCGATGATTCACCAGGAAATGAGCTGACAAGAAGGCAAACAGACACATGGTAAGGGCAACAAGGATACGAAGTATGCCTTGCCTGCAGCTCTGAGTAAGCTTTCTGCACATCTGATCACGATCGAGCTGATCAACATAGGAAAGAAAGATTTCGGAGTGCCCAAGTTCCAAGCTGCAAAAGGTACAGGTAAACAAGCTATGCCATATGGTAAATCCAAGGTAGATCCCTCCTCACTCGTGTCGCCGCCAGCTAAAGATCAGGCAATAGTAGGCGGACCCCACCCGACCCCGAGATCATTAGCAGCAGTAGCGGCAATGCAACAAGAACCAGATGATATCGGAACTTCAAACGGATTGACATTCGCACCTATCGATTCTTCCTTGACGCGTGATTCTTCCTCGAAAGCGTTCATGAGGGAATTGAGAAAGGTTATTGAGAGGAGTGATGTGATCATTCAGGTCCTTGATTCGAGAGATCCAGAGGGTACTAGGAGTAGATGGGTTGAGGAGGAGGTTAGGAAGAGGGATATGGATGGGAAAAAGTTGTTGGCTGTCATGAACAAGATTGGTAAGTCTTTAAAGGGTGGTTAAGGTCTAGGATACAGAAGTTGGGTGCTGACGGCCAGATTTGGTACCTAGAGCAAACTTGGAAGCTTGGATGAAACATCTACGCCATTCTTTCCCCGTCATGCCATTCAAATCATCGACCCAATCTCAGCGACACAACCTCTCACAGAATGCCGTACCACTAGCCACACCAGCATCAGCAGTAGGCAACGGTATCGGTCAGACCCCCGCAGCACCAGCACTACCCACCACCTCTTCGTCACTCGGTGCCCCTGCTCTCCTCGAACTACTGAAGAAGTACGCCCTCTCAACACCCCATTCATCCCTCACCGTCGGAGTAGTCGGATACCCAAATGTCGGGAAATCGTCCCTGATCAACTCGCTCAAGAGAAGTAGGGCCTGTGCGGTAGCTGCTATGCCTGGGAAGACTAGAGTCGTACAAGAGGTCGTACTGGATAAAGGAGTCAAGATTGTTGATTGTCCCGGAGTTGTGCTGGAGGATGTAGCTCGTGAAGCGGATGGAGAGGCGGGAAGGAAGAAGCAGGCAGAGATCATGTTGAGGAATTGTATCAAGGCTGAATTGGTTGAGGACCCTATTGCTCCAGGTGAGCTGCCTCATGCGGATCATCAGTGCGAGGGTAGCTGACGAAATCAGTGGAGGTCATTCTCTCCAAAGTTGACCCTTTGATGCTGCAGAAGCTATACAACATTCCGCCATATAACGACGTCCGAGATTTCCTTATCAGGATCGCTCTCACCCGAGGTCGATTGGGCAAGGTGAGTCCTGCACTGCAAGAGTTGAGAAACAGGAGACTAACTCCAAGGGCGGTATCCCAGATCTGGAAGGATCAGCAGTTTCAATCCTCCGAGACTGGAACACCGGTAAAATCCCATACTACACAATCCCACCCGCAGTCCACGCATCCTCAATGCCATCCACATCCGCAGCAGGCCCACGCATAGGAGCTACAGGCGACGATGTCGAGATGATCACCGAAGTTGGAGATGCCAAGATTCTGAATAACCTGAGTGAGGCGTTTACGATTGATGGATTGTTTGATACGTTACAGGATGAAGCTGCTTGGAGTGGAGAGGAAGATGCAGAGGAGGGGATGGAGGAAGATGATGGTGGAGCTGCTTGGGAAGCGGAGGAGTCGGCTGAGGTTGTCGTTCCTGAGTGAGTTATTGGTTTCAATCTAGGAATTGTGCTAATATTCAGACCTGTTCCCAAGGCAGTACAATTTACCATGGACAACTCGGATTCCGACATGTCGGATGATGAGAGAGATAATGACGATATCATTGGCCGACCATCACGTCCTCCTGTTCCCCTTACCACCCAACCTGGTCCCTCATCAATATCTCCCGCCACCACAATCCCTCTGAGACGAGGTACACACAACCCATTATTCACCAAAGAAGAATTAGCAGTCCTCTCACCCGGCGTTATCGACCGTTCCAAACTAAAACAACAAGCCAAGAAAGCCAAGAAACGTCAAATGGCCCAAGCAAAGACGGAAGGTGAATTAATGTACGGTATGATGGGCATGGACGTCGAGCCTCAAGAACCGATAGATATTAGCGAGGCCAAGGTATCTGCTAGGCAATTGAAGAAGGATAAAAAGAGGGCTAGAGATGCTAGGATGAAACAGGAGATGTTGGCTGCTAGAGCTCCTGCTAAGGATGCTGGGTCGATGGAGTTAGATGTGGATCAAAAGAAGGAAGCGGACTTTGCTGCTTTCCTTGCGAATGTTGGAGGTGAGTCCATAGTGCTGGCTATTTGGGATCGTACTAATGACTAGCCGATTCTGACGAGGAACTGTAATATCTCAACGACGAGATCTTTGCTCGCTAGTGATCCTCACTAAGTGTAGGGCATGTAGAGTATCATATCATAACGACTAGAGCATGTATGTATCAATACATGATCCACACTAAGCTAAGCGACTGGGAGTCGCACAAAGTGCACCAATTCTGTCTCAGGTTATGTTATCTCTGAGACATGCTCTAATCTCCAAGACTAAATAGCCTCCAAGACCAAGACTGTCCGATACATGATATGTTTCGCTGATCATCTAGCGTTGCGGAATGGGAAGCTGGTATATAGCATGAGGTGCCGGGGCGGGAAAGTCCATGATCCCAATACTGAAAGTACATCAATCACCAATCAATCAACCAACCAATCACTAAAAGCCACCCATAGCAATCAGAATGAGAACCGCTTGTATCATCACCGTTCTCCTCGCTTCCATCTCGTATGCCAGACCCACCGAAGTCGTCAGTCATTCCATCTCCCATGACTATCCAAGCTGATATCCAGAAACGTACCCCGATCCTTGGCTTACTAGAAGACAAGCCCAACTCCATCGGTAAAGACCCTATATCAATGATAAAAGCCTTACCGGACCACCACATCGACCCCTCCCTACTCGGTATAGATAATATGGTCTCTGGTCTCGGATTACCCGAGATGAATTTGAAAAGGGGTTTAGCCGGTCTAGATGGATTAGTAGGTATGACGAGATTAGAGAAGAGTAACCCCCTCGGCCCTCCTGTTCGTGAACGCCCTGGGGAGACTAGGCCTGTATACAACAGCTTTGTACCCCTTGATGAGATGGGGTCACCGATAGCTCCAAGTGCGGGGCACAAGGGACAGGTTGTTGGAGATGTACCTGTGGTCGGAGAGATGGTTCATGGAATGCCGGTTAAGCCGCTTGAGGGATTGTTGAATTCCATTGGAGTCGGAGGGGTTGTTAAGAGAATGGAGAAAAGGAGTCGGAAACATGTAAGTCTCCCTCGTTAGATCACGTAGTCAGGATCAAGTGAACTAATCAGTAGCTCGAGAAGCGATGGTCAGGCGCTGAGGAGCTCAATGACTACAATGATGCGCCCTACTTCGGTTAAGTAGGAGAAGGTCAGAAGCAGTAGTGTACCCTTGTACCCCCAAAAGATATGCAGTTATCGTAAACAGCACTACAGCAGCACGACATGTCTTATTTGATTCCGTAGATTACGATTATTCATTCGAACAGCCAGGCACGCAAGTAGTTGGTATGGCGATTGAGTCGACCCATTTATCTGACTTATATATCACTCATACTCATACTTATGATGACAGCGGCAGTGAGTAGACCACCAGGAATCCCATTAGGGTCTTCTGTACCTCCTATGACTGCTCATGCGGTTTCGGTTTCACTTCCTACTTGGGCCGATAATGTCGGGTATGAGGAAGGAGAGAAGCGGGTGGTGGAAAAGATGGAAACTGGGTACCCTCGGTTCTTTGTTCATCGGACTATTCAGAAGGTAAGCTGGATTCTTCACGTTACAACAGGGAAATAGCTGATTTCATTTCAGCTCGCCTCATTATGCCTGAACAAGTTCGGTCGACCCGAGACGGAACTTTGTATGCTATTTCCCTCACCGAAAGTCGCAGCAGAAGCTCGAGATTTCCTAGCCCACCAAACCCCCTCGATCCCTTCTCGAATCGTCGAATTCGTCATCTGCCCCTCACTTTCGAATGTCCAGACGTCCCCAGTCGACCCAACATCCTCTAAAACGAGCTACCAAAGTAGTGGAGTCGAAGTGATTGAGCTCCAAATATTGCTATTCAACAAAGAACATTGGTCATTCGCGAAATCATTCTGGCAACATACTGGAGATGGAGTTTCTTCGAGATTAGCAGAAAGAGCACTTGATTTCATGGGAGAGACACCGGCTGGTGTACAGCCTCAACCTACTGTATTGGAGACTGCGCCTACGAAGAATAACCATTACTCCAAGAATCGACATTATGCTAAGAAGCAACAATCGGTCAGTATCTCTGCTACACCATCAGTACCCGCTACTCCATCGACACCTATTTCAGACCCCATCGCTAAGCAGGTCGATGGCGAGAATCTAACTCCGGATCTATCGACATATCTGGAGGAACGGTATGGACGGAATCTACCTCTCTTCAATGCACCTCTCGCCAAACAGGCTCTGAAACGGAGAATCGCAGGAGGGTTGCTACCTAGTGATGAGGACTTTGGAAAAGTGGATGATGTTCCACGAGGAGCAACCGCTGGATCAGGAGGGAAGGCGGTTACACCGGAAGATGTGTACCTATACCCGGGGGGCATGAGCGCTATCTGGCACGCACATGATATCTGCCGTAAAGTCAGGCGTGCAACAGGCGAGCCAGAGGGCAAGAGTCTCTCTTATGGGTAAGCTGGCGTACATCCATCCACGAGTCTAGCTGACAAGCAGATTCCCCTATATCGACACCCTGAAGATCCTCCAGAAATGGGGTCCAGGCGGTATCTTACTCGGTCAAGGCGGAGCAGACGATATCCAGCCCCTCTCAGATCTTCTAGAAGCCCGCAAAGCGGATGAACCTCGACTCTTGGCGTTGTTCTGCGAGTTCCCCGGTAATCCACTCTTGCGATCACCTGATCTGGCCCAGATCCGGAAATTGGCAGATAAACATGGTTTTATCGTTGTTGTCGATGAGACTATTGGGAACTTTATCAATGTCGAAGTCATGACTTATGCCGATATTGTCGTTAGTAGTTTGACAAAGATTTTCTCTGGAGAGTCGAACGTCATGGGAGGAAGGTAAGCTCTGTTCGGTCTGGGTGAGCTTCGGAGCTGATTTTCAGTCTGGTACTTAATCCTAATATGCCTTTCTACGATGCTCTCAAGAACATTCTGTCGACAGACTTTGAGGATATCTACTACCCCGAAGATGCTGTTTACATGGAGCGCAATTCCCGTGATTTCCGACGTCGAATCAAGTTAGTCAACGACAACGCATACGATATTACCGAATACCTCTTTTCCCGATCCATCGAATCACCAACTCAGGATTCATCAAAAGTAATTAAAAAAGTCTATTACCCACGTTACGTCACTCCCGAGATTTACGAACAAGCAAAACGGACTCCTACACTTGGTAAAGGTGGTTTCGGGGGTTTATTCTCCATCACTTTCACTTCTTTAGCTGCTTCTAAAGCTTTCTTCGATACTATCGCCTGTGCCAAGGGCCCGTCTCTCGGAACGAGCTTCACATTAGCTTCGCCATATACGTTGTTGGCTCATTATACCGAGTTGGACTGGGCAGCGCAGTATGGTGTTGATGCTGGTCTTGTGAGGATTAGTGTGGGTCAGGAAGATACAGATTCATTGAAAGAGTGGTTCGAGGAGGCTGTTGCCGCTGCTGAGAAAGCTGGCGCATCTGCTTAGGTTTATCGCCAACATTGTAGAGAGGGGGAAAAGGATTCAACATTACCTCGATGTTTCAAAAAATTGTATACAAGGACATAGGATTCAACATCTAGCTAGAATAGCCATTGTATGCACTGCCAGTTTGCAAGTACTCAAGTGGTCGAGTTTTCAGGTTGAAAGCCCATACTACAGATTATATATTAGGCATACATGTAGAGTGACAAGCACTGGTATATACAAATCGTCACCCCAGGTGATCCCCTCTTTTCAAGATACGATACAATACAGTTTATACAAGTCCCGCACAGGGTACAGCCAGACAAAGGGCAATCCAGACAACAGCGATAATCGCCCCGACGATCAAGATATCCCTAACAACTCCCTCAAATAACGCAACAACCCTCGGGTCCTCAACTAGCACTTCCGGTCCGAACATCTTCGGACTCCCCTCTTCAATTGTCCCACTTGTCGATTTCCTGAATTTCCCCAACAAAGCTCCTAGATCCTGATGCACTGCAGCTAGGGATGTCATTGATAGTTTGGGCTCGATGGAACCTCGGCCTGGTTCGGGCGCTAGAGGGGGTTCTTCAAATGGTGATATATCCGATCGACGAGCAATGGGTGTAGGAAGTGGAGACATACTTTGACGTAGTGTTGAACTGACTGAGCTGATGGATGGTCGCAAGGATGCACCGGCGGTACTAAGTCGATGAGAGGCTTTACGCGCTGTCGACAGTTCCCCTACGTGATCGTCTTCTGAGATTGGGAAAGCGAGGGAAGTATCGGGTACTTTGATAGTCTGTCGACGTAATGCCAATTGTCGGATTTGAGTTTCGGTCAATTCCTCTGATTGACCTTCATCGTCGAGACTGGTGTCACGAGCTGGTAACGGGCGGAGATCATTGACGGACATTGGAGAGGAAGAGATGTCGTTCATATCGGTAAGTGGGTGTACTTCGGGTGATAATTGAATATCCAAATTAGGCGGGGGAGTAGATGTAGTAAAGACGTTTTCGTTAAACATGTTGTTACCTCTAGGCGAGGTAGTTCGAGTAGTGACCGGTTCAATCAATCTTGGAGTAGATCCCCAATTTCCTGTAGCATCCAACTCCATATCCTCCTTGCCATTTACTGAGACCTCCTCATCGACAACATCGTCCATTTCCCACGGTCTTAGTTGTCGGCTTTTACGATTCCAAACTTGAGAGCAGAATCCCCTCCAGGCGGAATATATCTGCATTGCCCCGAACGAAGCGAAGATGGTGGATATCAAGCGTATTGCGCGGAAACCGAAGTTCGATTTCGGTAAAAGGAGGGTGAGGATGACGTAGATGACGGCACCGAGGAGGAAATCAAAGATGCCGACATAGTACCTGATGTTCAGTGTTTCGCAGGTATGTAGAATGGTAGACGTACCAGAACATCTGCTTTGGGTGGTTTACGTTCGTGCTAGCGTATGATAGGAAGTTCGGTAAAGACTGGGTTTCTAGAGTGAGGTAGACTTCCTCATATATTGGCAGAAACTGAATATTCAGCTCAATCCTTTGACGAGTAGGTAGACTTACACATTCCGGAGCACTACTCTTTGCCAGACATGTCCTCGCAAACTGCCTCAGATCATCACTCACTCCCAGCGCCCTTGATCCGCCTGACCTAAGGAAGGTTGAGAAAGCCCTCGCGGCCTCCTCCCTCATCGGCTGTTCCCCAATCGGCAGCATCGACGCTTGATCGATATTCCTCCCAACATCCGACCGAGACCCGCGTGTGAATGGATCATATCGATCCCCTAATTTCGTACTGGGTACAGGTACGCGTTTCTTTGTTTCCTCGTCTAAATCCCTCCAACGCGCCGCATAACTTCTATACCAAACCGCGAATAATAAATTCTCGGTACTATGTTCCTTTCCCTCCACAAAACTTCTGAAATCCTTGAATGAGATCGGGGAACATGTTTCGTTGTTCAAGATACTCGCCAATTTCAGGTTCTCGAGTGTCGGTCCCTTGAGAGGTAGGATGGATGGTTTGCGGAATCTGGCGTATGGATTACCGGGTGTGATGGGTCTGCAAGATGTCGGACTCTCATTTGGAAGAGGTAGTTCGAGTACATCATCTTTAGATCTGCCTGATCGGCTACTCGAAGACGAGCCAATCATGTTGTGGCTCATGGGTGACCAGGTTGCTACTGATGAACAGATGAAATCGATAAATGAGATGAATCTAGTGAGATCAACTAGAAGATGAGATGGGAATGCATCTGACGAGAGTAAGAGAAAGGGCAGAGGAACTCAGGGTACAAAGGGGGGGCGACAGCAGGGCAAACAGGGCAACTAGGGGTGGACGAAAGGGCACAAGGGACAGGCACTGTACCTCGTTTGAACACTTCTCTCGGTGGCTTTTGCTTTATGGGATCCAAGGAGAGAAGAGATTATACATCTTCAAGCCTATTCGGATACTACATGTTTGAGCGGAGATGTAAGGTTCATGTTAGAAGAGTATCTGATCGCCCATCTGCCAGTTGATATAGGTTCGACGTGAATGGCAAGGTCAATCATGACATAGCTTACCGGCTTTGATAGGTGGAGATGGTGAGCACCATGTAGTCCTGCTGATCGGACTGATCACATCCGCTCTCCTGACAATTGGCCGAATTCGGCGGATAATAGTCAAAGATCACCTATTAGGTCCATGGAAGCCGACCACCAGTACACCGGTCATTCCAAGTCCCAACTTGGGGTACCAAGACCATACGAACCTTCTTTAAAGGCTTGAACTTGGGGTACAATACCACAAAAATCGCCCTGAGTGGGTGTGAAGGTCTACGCACACTGACCTACTACTTAGAGCCCAAGACCAGAGTGTTATTGCTCGAGTGCTAGATTTCAGGGATTCACCGGCGCAGGACTGGGGGAATGTTCCCTTGATAAGCTTATGAGTAATGCCAAGAGGACCGTCATGTCACCTTCTATACTTACACCGCGCCAAGTGTCTAGCATTATTGTTTGTATCTTATACTAATCAACCCCTACTATTGATCTACGAGATGAGTGACATGAAAGTATCTTTAGAAAGGACTGCGCCCTTCAACAAACCAATGTGCATCACCAAGTTGTCGGAAGGTGTGAATTATTGATCTAGACAATATGTATCGATCACTAATGACGCATAGCCATTGATGGGACCACGCACATTAAACTTCACTTTACCAGGAACACCCCCCTATAGGATGCATGCTAGGTATGTCATCATACGAGCTCTCAGGCTGACAAACAGTGTCAACTTGTTGGGTCAAGAGGCGATGGTAACTATATCCAAGCGCATCCCGTGTACAGTATATACTGAGTTCAGGCTAGTGCTACGCCTTTCCGATGAATATGACCGGCAGCAGTTTCTTCTGGACACCTCTACCGGTTGATCCATCACAAGACCGCATGGCTCCTCGAGCTGAAGGTAATGCCTCCAACCTTATTGTCCGTCTAAGCTCCGGGACCTCGTTGTGAGTCATAAATATCGTCAGTCAGGGAGATCAGGGCTGAAAGAGGAGGATCTGGATTGCGACCGAGATTCCGCAGGATGGGAATCCAAGTGCTGTGACCAATGTCTACATTAGCGAGAATTTCACGGTCATGAATGACGCCATGGCCGATGACTATATAAGAGCTCAGAATGGTGGAGCCCTTTCCCTTGGACCAAAGTCGCTAAGGTCAGTACAACTCATGTGAGATGAAAGTTGACGATCAGTCTGAAGGGGCTCATTGTTGTCGCCCTCCTGGGTGCGGGCCTGATGACTTTGTAGAGCTCTATGAGGAGCTGGTGTGTTTCAAGTGTCATCTAAGTATCGTGGTAATTATGAATAGTATGTATCGATATCGTGTATAGAAGTGCAGAGTAGGCGTAAAGGTAACTTACTCGTATGGCAAGGTACCCTACCCCACGGGCGACGGATTTCTCCGCTTCAGCTCCGCTTTGATTCCCGCAGAAAAGTTCGCGTATTTTCCATCACTATACTTTTACTTTCAACCCAACAATCACTATGAGCGTAACAATAAAGCGCTGCATTTGCACCACAAGGCTCACTCGGGCTGTCTCGAAGACAGGCTCAACCTCAAAATTACCCGTCCGGTACCTACACACCGCCCCATCGCCCATTGCCACCACTTCATACCTCCCTTCTCAATTCACTATTCCACATCTCTTACCGTATCCATCCCCCACGAGCCCATATGAGGGTCATGGGAAGGGGAAAGGAAAAGGACCAGAACCTCCAAAGAGTAATGAGGAAGAAGTGGATGATGCGGAATGGCAAATGCGAGTTGGTGAGTCTTATTCGTCACTTGAGAAGGCCAGGACTAATAGTCAGGACGAGCTATGATCCATTTGAGAGATACTCTACCTCTCATTCTTCAGGCTGGACAGTCATCTGCTGAGCTCTTTCCTCCGGATATCTATAGCTCGAATGTCATACTTAAACTACCTGCTCCTCTGCCCATCCGAGTAAGCTATCCTCTTCGTATCTTCGCAGACAGCTCATTCCAGATCACTTCGCTCCCAGCATACTCGGTAGCTTTTTCAATCGCTCGAAATGGGATGCAAGGCAAGCTCAGTGCTTTCGTGTCTGTCACAAGCTGACGAGTAGCATTCCACAAAGACCTCCATACTGTCATGGACAGAATGACATTCTCCCCAGCCCCCACATCTTCCTCCTCGGCATTATCAAGATTAATGCTCGCTCGTAAACCCATCCCAGCCCATCGTCAGAAGCAGATCAGAGTCTCGTTGTCACTCTACGGAACCCCAAGATTCCCGCCTCATAAGGTACGTCTCTTCATCATTCCAATATCATAGCTGACAGGTAGGAATCAATTTGGCGAACATCATCTCTATACACATTCTCACCTTATAGTGGTTTAATTGCTTCCCACGAAGTCGAGACTATTCGCCCATTACCCGGAGAAGGAGTTTCAGAGTGGCTCATGAACCGATTACTCGGATGGACATCTAGGCAGAACGAGGGGCTGGCACCTTGTCCGAGGGCTGTGCATATTAGGGAGGATGCTTGGGATAAGACCAAAGGTGAGAATAGGGGTCGGGATTAGATTTTGTATCTAGGAGTAGGTGTCGTTGTATTAGCTTAATCCCACTCATTTGGTATTGCTTGTTGTGATGTATATCCTGTCGAATATGTAACGTGCATACGCCTCTCAAGTAGAATCCCTCCTTCCGTACATCCACGAACCATGTCCACCATGAAGCCCAGCGTCCACCTCATCTAGCCTCAGAGGACGATCCACTTCCAGCTTCCAGACTGCGTGCTTCGCTCTTCCACCTGATTGAGTTAGTACACTACACTTCAAAGCGACATTGAACAGTGCTCACTTTCGAGAAATCTGGGAGTAGCAAGAAGGACAGATGTTATGTGCCAACTTCATCCCTCCACATGCTTCACAGTTCGAGAAGTCTACGTATCAGCCTCGCCCATTATATGTCGCCCAAGTGTAGAATACGTTCAAACCAGAAGGAAAGACATACTAGACTTATTTTTTAATCCCTTATTAGCGCTCCTCATACTTTTCCTCGAATGTGAAATCTTTGATTTAGGTACAGCAAGAACGATAGGCGGTAGTAGTTCCAGTAGAGATGCGAGACCGGGGATTGAGAGGTACCATGCCGGTGTACTTAATGTTGAACGGAGTATCGTTGATTGAGGGAGAGATGATCGGAGGAATGATTGAATTTGGGGTAGGAAGGGAAGGGTTGATCGGGATGAGCTTGCGATGAGGGATAGTGCTGCCATTTTGTTGATGATTGGGAGGCGGTGGTGAAGATCTGAGTCGTATTGAAATGAGAGGTGTAGGTAGAATGAATCAAGATGACAATATACTTGCTCGAGGTGAAGGACAAAACAGGCACCACCAAAATTCGTGGCACGCTTCACAGTGAGTCTGTATGCGCCGTATATCATTGACTGGTTCATGCATGTGAACATCCACATGAGGCCGACAATGTATACATGAACACCAATCTATGCTATGACATACATGACACAGCTCTACGCCTCAACCTGCGACTCATCCCACAAGAACCTAACAGTTCCCTCATTCCGCCCAATCCCGTCCGCGGGACTTTGCTCAACATCACCCTCTTCCTCCGTAAACATAGGCCAAGAAGAAACATCAACCCTCCCCGGCCTTTTGTTTCTCAAAAAGATCTTCAGCTCGGTGAGGGTTTGAGCTGTCCAGTATGCTGGTATTGGGAAAGCGGTATTTCCTGATGATGTTGCTGTTGTAGCTGCTGGTTTTCCGGAAGGAGAATCTGGCGAAGGGTTCGATATTTGGGTTTGGGGTAGAGATTGAACAGTTATGTATAGATCTAGGAGGTAGTGCGTTACTTCTATTTCATCAGTTTTGTTGTTGTGGGTAAGGGGTGACTGACCATCTACGAGATCGGCAGTTGTAGCGTAATCTTCTTCCCATGTCCCACTCGTGCTCAGTTGATCTATCATCGCTTTGTATCGTTTACTCTCTGGTGTAGCTTGTGATGCGCCGAATGCACTTGGATCGGCGGTTTCGAGAGATAGTAGAGCAGATGCGTATATCGCTGCAACAGCAACTAGGTGAGGGGGATAGGATAGCGGTGCTGATGTCCGATAGCTATATGTCAGCTCGTCTGCCCAGACTGAGCTGTTTAGAAAGCTTACAAGTCTACAACAGCCTTCCAGGCCTGCTGACACATTCTTTTGTCCACTGAATGTCAGCTCTCTTCAAACAAACAAGGACAGCTTACGTTCCAGCGCCTTGGCGATCTTGATAACAATACTCAGCGCCGAGTCCACTCCAAATTTGAAGCATATAGTCTCCAATACCAACCGCTCAACAGTCAACACCCTCAATCTCTC